>ERZ772930.74-NODE-74-length-39251-cov-6.67685_pt1 | contig 39251 bp, 37 predicted proteins | sample MGYA00511685_ERZ772930 | MGnify/ENA primary metagenome ERZ772930 (study PRJEB29015, sample SAMEA2738053) | human oral metagenome | biome: human oral; feature: human-associated habitat; material: saliva | place: China | collected 2226 ... | reverse complement strand
TAGCTTCTTTTTCTATTTTTTCTAATTCCTTTGTTCTGTTGAAATTAGCTAAAACTAAGAATTCATCCTCATTAATTTGCTTAATAGTATTTACTAATGCTGGAATTGTAAAGTCTAATGTAGCTTCTCCACCACAAGGACATATTCTATAAAATTTAGTTTGTTCTGAATCATCTTTTGAATCTTCTCTATCACTTGCAAAAAGAATAGAACCATCTAAAAGTTCAGTAAAAGAACTTTCTTTTGCTCCATTAGTAAAAACAAATGATTTTTTAGTCTCTAAATCCATTTTGTAAATTCTGTGTTCATAAGAATTCTTTTCTAAATTCATATTAGAAACAGTATAGAATAGATTTTTTTCATCTTTACTTAAATGTAAATTACCTAAAAATTTAAAGTTTTTAAATTCATCAATTTTTATACTTTTCATATTGCCTCCTTGAACTAAATTCACAAAGATTTATATTAATTAAATTATTCTAATGTATAATCTTTGTAATTTGATTATACTACAAAAACAAAAAAATTACAAAAAATAAATTTTGGTAAACTCTAGTTATAGGATATAATATTTATATTAAATGAAACTTAAAAAATAGAGAAATTTATGGAAATTAGAAAATTAATATATAAAGATGCTAAAGAATTTTATGATTGTTAATTAGGTTCTTTGCCAAATGTTGGAGTGAGTTGATTTTCAACCCACTCTTTTTATGATTTTTTATAGTTTTATATTACTAATATAATTGGCACAACATTTATTCGACAAATCTTATTGTGTCTCTTAACAAAGAAATCAAACGTCAAACGAAAAAGAAGGTTCTTTTTCCTAACGAGTAGGCTTTGGAACATTACTTAGTTACTTTGTTTGAAGATTATAATTTCAATTAAAGTCAACGAATCCATAAAGGATTTGACCAATGTTCTTACACACTTGAAAGCTTATTTGATCAACACTCCGTAACTCTACTTGAGTGTTTACACATAATTATTGACAGTATCTTTTCCTTTTGATATAATGAAGCATTAGGAGGTGTTATATGTCTAAACAAAAAATTAATCAATTTGTCGGATCTATTGGAGCTTTTATTGGAATCCTTGTCTTTGTTGCATATATTCCACAAATTATCGCTAACTTACAAGGAGAAAAAGCTCAACCATTCCAACCACTATTCGCAGCAGTTTCTTGTTTAATTTGGGTAACCTATGGTTGGACAAAAGAACCTAAAAAAGACTGGATTCTCATAATTCCTAATGCAGCGGGAGTGATATTAGGCGGTTTAACTTTTATTACTTCTTTATAAAAATTATATAAACAAAACCAGCAACTTCATAAAAATGCTGGTTTTTTCTGCTATTTGCAAGCATTATATTGTTGGTTCTTTGACAAATGTTGAGTGGGTTGATTTTCAACTCACTCTTTTTATTATTCAATAGAAAGTAAAATGAACAAAAATTTCTTTTAAAATATTTGACTAAAAATAATAGTATATAATATCATTTTAAATGATATTAAAAATTGATATATCAAAAAATATATTGGAGGATTATATGAAGAAAAAATTTCAGCAGTTGTTTTAAGTCTTTCTATGTGTTTAATTCCTATCAGTCAGATGCGAGTTTTAAATGCGAAAAATGTATAATCTTTGCAATTTGATTACACTACAAAAGCAAAAAATTACAAAAAATAAATTTTGGTAAACTCTAATTTTATGATAAAATATTTATATTAAATGAAATTTTAAAAATGGAGGAATTTATGGTAATTAGAAAATTAATATATACAGATGCTAAAGAATTTTATGATTGTCTAAAAATTATTGATAGCGAAACTAATTTTATGATGTTTGAACCTGACGAAAGAGTTTGGAATGAGGAAAGAATATCAAAAAATTTAAAAGATGAAAACAATTTAGTTTTGGGCGTGATTGATGATGAAAAAATAGTAGGATTTTTAACTGCTCAAAGAGGAGTTTTTAGAAGAATCAGACATACTGCTTATATAGTAATTGGAATTCAAAAAAATTTTTGTAATAGAAAGCTAGGAACGAAATTATTTCAAATGCTAGATGATTGGGCATTACAAAATAAAATTGTAAGATTAGAATTAACAGTAGTATGTGAAAATAAAGGCGCTATAAGACTTTATGAAAAGAGTGGATTTTCTATTGAGGGAACAAAGAAAAAAACAATGTATGTAGATGGAAAATATGTTGACGAATATATAATGTCAAAAATATTTTAATGGAGATATTATGAAAATAGGATTAGTTTCTTACGAATTTAAAAACGGGAAAATTGAATTTAATATTGAACAAATTGAAAAGGCAATTATTTCTTATAAAGAAAAAGCTGATTTACTTTTGTTTGGAGAAACATTTTTACAAGGCTTCGACTCTCTTTCTTGGAATTATGAAATAGACAAGGACATTGCAATTACGCAGGATTCTGAGGTAATGGAAAAATTAAAAAATCTTAGTAAAAAATATAAAATTGATCTAGGTATTGGTTATATTGAAAGAGAAAAAGAAAAGATATTTTCTTCTTTTGTAGTAATTGAAAATGGAAAGATAATCCATAATTATAGAAGAATTACTAAAAATTGGAAAGAATATTCAATTACAGATGAACATTATTGTGAAGGAGATATTTCGGATACATTTATTTACAAAAATAGAGAATTTAAAATTGCTCTATGTGGAGATATGTGGATTTGCCCTGAAAAGTTTGAAACAAATGGAATTTTGATTTGGCCTGTTTATTGTAATTTTACAAAGGATGAATGGGAAAATACTGAACAATATGATTATGCAAGTCAATCCAAATTAGCATCGGAAAATGTACTTTTAGTAAATTCAGTTACAAAAGATGAGCCGATAAGCGTTGGTGGGGCATATTATTTTAAAAACGGAAAAATCGAAAAGAGTTTAGAATTAAATAAAGAAGATATTTTATTTGTTGAAATTTTTTAAATGTTAAAACAGCAATTCAAATTGATTTGCTGTTTTTCTTTATTAAAATTAAATTTACAACTCATTTATTTATAACTTCAAATATGGTATAATATTAGTAACTTTATGCGTTTGTAAAAAGGTTATATTGTTTATTAAAAACAGTATTGTTTGTAAGATAATTAATGAATGGAAATTCATTAAAAGATATAGTAAAAATAGAGGTTTGTTATGGAAGATAGAAAATTTGTAATATATTATTTTTTAAGTATGGTAATGGTAATATTTCCTATTATAAATTTATTAAGTTTTGTACCAATGGTAATTTTGTATAAAAAATCAAATTTTAGAATATACCTTCTATCAGTTGGAATGTATTCGATTTTTGCTTTAATGATTTTAGGAAGTTTTACCGCATTCATTCCCGTAATTATTTCTTTTATTATGATTAAAGGACTTGATAATGGTGTAGATGGATATAAAATTATGCTTGGAAGTGCGGTTGCTATGGCAATGCTTCTGGTAAGTGATTTTATACTTTTAGAATTAAATGCTAATTCATACGAAGCTTTTGTAAAATATTTGGGAGAATTTTTAGAAAATTTTAAATCCTACAAAGAAGTTTTAAGTATAGGCAGTGTAGAATCTTTTATTGATGCAATGAAGAAAATTTACCCTGCAGTTTCATTTGGAATGTCATATGTTTTTTGTGCATTAGGGTATTCGTTTTTATCAAAAAGGATTTACAAGTTAAATAGAGATTCAGACGATTATGTTATAGCATACAGTTCTAAATATATATCATTTATTACGATTATTTCAATAGTGATTTTTATTGCAAGCATCTTTGATTTTGAAGAAAAATATCAAGTTTTTTTGACTATATATAATATAATGATGATGATTGTTGAAATTATGGTAATTCAAGGATTTATAAAATTTAATACATTTTTGAAGTCTAGAATTAGTACTTTCTTGTCAAATCTAATTACTTTTATTTCAATATTTTTTACTTTCTTATATTTATTATATTTTATATACGGTATTGTGTGTACTATTAGGAGAGGTGTGAAATGGGAAAGAAAATAATTAAATTTTCAGATTTTTATATTGTATTTTTGTTTATGACTTTAATCTCGGCATTTGTACTTTATTTTCAATTTGTTTTTGGTTTAGTATCTTTTTTACTAACTTTTATTACCTTAATTTTAGTTTTATACTATGTGAAGGCAAAAAATGTAGAATACGAAGAAGATGTAAAGAAGTATAGAGATTCACTTGATAATATAGCGAGTGAAGTAGTTTATAAAATGCCATTTCCTGTTGCTGTGCTTAATAATAAAGGCAGAGTAAAATGGTATAGTCCGGAATTTTCTGAACTTTTTTCAGGAGATGATATTATTGGAATTGATATTAATTCAGAAATATCAAATTTTAATATTTCAGAAGCTTTAAAATCAGGTTCTGGAAAAGTTAATTGGGTTACTAATAAATTTAATTTTGTAGTTCATTATAATGTTGTAAAAGACAAAAATAATGGCGATGTTAACACTGTTATCTATTTGATAGACAATTTAGAGTTTTCAAAACTTCAAGAAAAATATGAAGATGATGCTCTAAATACTATGTTAGTTTATATAGACAATTATGAAGACGTTCGTAGCAGTATAGAGGATGATTTTAAAACAATACTACTTGCAGAAATGGATAAAATTATTATAAGCTATTTTGTAAACTATGGTGCGCTTATTAGAAAATATGATACTGGTAAGTATATTGTAATAACGTCAAATTCAATTTTAAAAAAGATTAAAGTTGATAAATTTAGAATTATTGAAAAATTGAAAAAAATAGAGATATCTAGAAATATAGTGCCAACTTTGAGTATTGGTGTTGGTCTTAGTGGAAATAATCCTTTTGAAAAATATAAAGAAGCTCAAACTGCTCTTGATATGGCATTAGGACGTGGTGGGGCTCAAATTGTATTTAAAAACGGAGAAGATTTAGAATTTTTTGGTGGAAAGAACAGTAAAGGTGTTGAAAGAAATAAAGTTAAAGCCAGAGTTATTTCTCAAGCCCTTGAAACTATAATTAGAGAGGCTTCAGAAGTTTTTGTAATGGGACATAAAAATCCAGATATGGACTGTTTTGGTGCTGGTCTTGGAGTTATGGCAATCTGTAAAGAGTTACAAAAAGATTGTTATATGGTTTTAGAAGATGTTCCAGTTACAATAAAAAATATATATGATAGGATAAGAGTTGGAGAACCTGAGTATATAAATAGGATGATTTCTCCTGAAAAAGCTTATGATATTTGTAAGGATACAAGTGTTGTAATTCTAGTTGATAATTCTAGAAAACTTTCAACAGAAGCTCCATATCTATTAGATGTTACTTCAAAAATTGTAGTAATAGATCATCATAGAATAGGTAAAGATTTTGTTGAAAATGCAATGCTTACTTATCTTGAACCATATGCGTCATCAGCTTGTGAGCTTGTAACAGAAATAATATACTATATGTTTGAAAAAGCTAATTTGGATAAATTGATAGCAGAGGCATTAATTGCAGGAATTACAGTTGATACAAAGAATTTCTACTATCAAACAGGAGCAAGAACATTTGAAATGGCGTCATTCTTGAAACGTTTTGGAGCTGATAGTATTGCTGTTAAACATCTTTTCAAGGATAATTTCAATACAATTAAGTTAAAATCAAATGTATTATCTAATGCAATTTCATATAGAAATTTTATAGGTATAGGAGTTTTTCCAGAAGAAATTGATGAATCCATGTTAATTGCTGCACAAGCTGCAGATGATTTACTTGGAGTTTTAGATATAGAATGTAGTTTTGTTTTGACAATTGTTTCAGGACAAATCCATATTAGTGGAAGAAGTTTAGGTAAAATCTCAGTACAATTAATACTAGAAAAAATTGGTGGAGGTGGACATTACACTTCTGCAGGTGCAAGACTTAATTGTACAATGGATGAAGCAATTGAAAAATTGAAAAAAGCAATTGATGACTATTTATTGGAGGAAAATATAGATGAAAGTAATTTTAATTAAAGATGTAAAGAACTTTGGAAAAGCGGGAGAACTTGTTAATGCTAAGACAGGATATGCAAGAAACTTCTTAATTCCAAATGGTTTAGCTAAAGAAGCTACTAAGGAAAATCTTGAAATTTGGGAACAAGAACAAGCAGAATTAAAGAGAATTGAAGCTGAAAATATAAAAAATGCAAAAGAATTAAAAGATGTTTTAGAAAAGTTAGAAGTTGTTATTAAAACTAAAACTGGAAATGGAGATAAACTATTCGGTTCAATAACTTCTCAAGATATTAGTGATGCTTTGAAAAAACAACATAATATTGAAATTGATAAAAGAAAAATAGAATTAAAGGAAAATATAAAATCACTTTGTACTTTGACAGTGCCAGTAAGAGTTTATCCAGAAATTGTAGCAACTGTTAAGGTTTCTATTGAAAAGGAGTAATTTATGCATGATATTTACGACTTAGAAGCTGAAAAATGCGTCTTGTCGATAATGATTACAGATCAAACTAAAAGAGAATTTGTTTTTGAAAAATTAAAGAGAAAAGATTTCTTTTTAGGTTGGCATAAAGATATATTTAGTGCAATCTTGGAATTATCAAGAGAAAATAATAGTGTAGATCCTTTAACAGTAGTAAATAAAATGGAACAAATGGGCTTTGATACAGAATCAAATAATGGTATTGGAGGAGTTGTTGAAATTGTTAATACAGTAGCTTTTTCATCAAATATTGAAAGCTATTGTAAAATAGTTAAGGATAAGTCAGATACTAGAAATTTACTTTTTATAATTGATAATATTAAGAATAGAGCATATAAAAATGAGGACTATGGAGATGTTTTAAAATCTATTGAAGAACAAATTTTTGATTTATCTCAAAATGAAAATAGATCTGGACTGACTCATGTTAAAGATACACTTGAAGAACTTATAAATATACTTGATGAAAGAAGTAAAAACAAAGGTTCATTAACAGGTATTCCTACAGGTTTTAGAGACTTAGATAGGATATTACTTGGGATGCAAAGAAAAGATTTGATTTTACTTGCAGCAAGACCGTCTGTAGGAAAAACTGCTTTAGCTGTAAATATTGCTTTAAATGCAGCAAGAAACGATCATAGAGTTGCTATTTTCTCTTTGGAAATGAGTAAAGCTCAATTAGCACAAAGAATGTTGAGTTCTCTTTCGCTTATAAATTTAAAAAATTTGATAAGTGGAGATATAGATGAATGGGAAGATATTTTTCAAGCGAGTTCTATTATAGCTGAAAAATCTATTTATATTGATGATACAGCAGGGATTTCTATAACTGAACTTAGAAGTAAATGTAGAAGACTTAAAGCTGATGGTGGTCTTGACTTTATAATGATAGACTACTTGCAACTTATGACTTCTGAAGGAAGAAATGAAAATAGACAACAAGAAATTTCAACTATTTCAAGAAATTTAAAGGCTCTAGCAAAAGAGTTGGATGTTCCTATTTTAGCATTAAGTCAGTTATCTCGTGATAGTGAAAAGAGTGGCAGAAAGCCAAGACTAAGTGACCTTAGAGAATCGGGAGCTATCGAACAAGATGCTGACGTTGTAATATTGCTTTTCAGAGAAGATTATCAAAATGAAGAAGCTGAAGTGAAAAATCAAATTGAATTGATTATTGCAAAGCATAGAAATGGTGAAACAGGAAGCGTTGAACTAAACTTTATCAAAGAGTGTACAAGATTTATCGACCTTGAAACTAATATGGATAAGGAGCTTTTCAATGGATAATTTTTTAATTGAAGATGATGATATTAAAATTAAAAAATTTGAAAAAAATGATTTAAATAACTTTAAGAATTTCTCTCCATATGATGATATTTTGCTAACAGATTATAATCTTTGTTTTTTGAAAGAGTCTGAAATAAAGAAATGGGAAAAGAAAATTAAGTCAAAAAAGAATAATTATTTTGTAATATTCTTAAATGAAATTATGATTGGATATATTGGAATTAGTAGGATTAGCTTTTTAAATAGCAATTATGAATTGTCTTTGTCTTTAGATGAAAAATACTGTTCTAAAGGATATGGTTTTAAATCACTTAGACTATTTTTAAAATACTATTTTGAAAATTTTGATAAATATTCTATTTGGCTAAATGTAAATGCTTTTAATCAAAGAGCAATAAAATTATATGAAAAAATTGGATTTGAAAAAATAAGCGAGTTTCTTGGAGATTTTGAAGTTCAAAAAATGCAAAAATTAAAAAGATATGAAGAAACTAAGGAATATTTTGAAGAAAAAAATAATATAATTTATTCCAAAATTTTCACAATGAAATTAGATAGATTAAGATTTTTAGAAAGGTGGGATAGGAGTGGAAATAAGTTTTAAAAAGTCAATAATTCAGCCTGGAGTAACTCCTATTGAGAATATGTTTTTAGATAACTACTTGCCAATCGTAGATGAAATTTCTCTAAAAGTTTATTTATTTTTATATAAAAGACTTTTTGGCTCATATAAGAGTGAATTGACAATGGAATGTATAGCGAAGGAACTTAGATTTTCCAAAGTTCAAGTTATGAATGCGCTTAAATACTGGAAAAACAATGAACTTCTAGATTTTTCTTTAGATGAAAATGGAAAAGTTGAAAGAATAGAATTTGTTAATAATTTTGCTCTTTATGCAGGTGGAATCTATGATAATAATGTAGAAGAAAAAGAAAAAGAAAAGCCGTTGATAGATAATAAGGAATATTATAATAAAATTGAACAGATAACAGGTTTAACTTTAAAGCCTCATGAAATATCAGAAATTATGGCACATATAGAGGAAACTGGTCATGGTATGGACTTAGTTTACAAGGCTTATGAATATGCAAATAGTACTGGTAAAAGTATGTCTGCAAAATATATTATAGGAATTTTAAGAGCTTGGAAGAGAGATAATAATATTTCAACGGTTGAAGATTTACAAAATTATTTTGAAAACAAAGATAAGAACAAAATAAAAAGATATAGCAAAAATACAAAAAAATATATTGAAAAAGAACATATCTTAACAGATGATGAAAAAATAGAAAAACTCAAAAATAACAATTCGGCAACATCAGAATTACTTGATAGGTATTAATTATGAATTTAGATGAATTAGTTTTAAAAAGTCTTGGAAAAAGACCATTAATTAGAGAGAAAATAAAAGAAAAAAGAAGAGAAGAAGTTTATTCTTCGATTGAAAATATTGAAAATTTAATATTGAATAGAGATAAATTAGCAACTAAAATTATGAGATCTAAGTTGTCGAATATTGACTGTTCAGATGATTTAAAAGAATTTAAAAAACTGCAAAATAGTATTGATGAATTACTTTTAAAAAATGGCTTTTCAAAAAATTATCTAAGTAATTATTTTGTTTGCGAAAAATGTAAAGATACAGGATATTTTAATGGGACTGTTTGCAGTTGTATAATGCATGACTTAGTTGAAGATAGAGTTTTAGAAAGTGGTTTTTCAAATAAAAAAAGAGAGCAAAGTTTTGACAATTTTGATTTTTCACTTTTTGAAGGTAATTTTGAACATGCTAATAGACTGGTGAATTCTAGAGAGTATGTTGAAAAACTTATAAATTTTTCAAAAGATTATTGTGATGAGTTCAAAAATAAAGACTATGGACTATTCTTTTTTGGGAAAAGTGGTGCAGGAAAGACATATTTTTCTTCAGCAATGGTAAATTACATGTTGGATAGGGGAAAAAGAGCTTGTTTTATAACTGCAACTGAATTTTTTGAACTTATGGCAAATTATAGTTATAGTTTTTATAGGGATAAAAAAGAATTACAAGACAGAATTGATTTTGTAAGAAATGTTGATTTTCTAGTGCTTGATGATCTTGGAAATGAAATATCGAATAAAAACAATAATAGTTTTTTAAGCTCGCTTTTGGATTATAGAATTGAAAAAGGATTGAATACAGTTATAAGTTCAAATCTTTCAGAATACGACTTAGCTGAATGCTATGATTCTAGAGTAGCAAGTAGAATAAGGGGAAATTTCAAGTTCTTTGTTTTTCCACCTTTTGATTTAAGAGAAAAAATTAGCAAAAATATTAAATTATAGGAGGTAGTTATGAAATTTAATTGGGAACAAAAAAATACAGTAAATGTAATAACTGGTGTTTTAATATTTACAATTTCAATACTTTGTTATTTTATATTTTCAAATATGAAATCAATAATTTCATATACTACTAATATAAAATATGTATTGATGCCATTTATTTTAGGGGGATCTATTGCATATATTCTAAACTTTTTTGTAAAGTTTTTCGAAAATTGCTTTTTAAAATTTGAATTTTTCAAAAAAATGAAAAACAAAACTATAAGAACTTTTTCTATGTTGATTACATATTTTATGTTTTTTACTTTTATAATTTTACTTTTAAGATATATAATTCCACAGTTTTACTCAAATATTCAAATGTTTGTAGAGAGAACTCCTGCTTTTATTGATTTAGGAGTAGAAAATGCTAAGTATATGTTACAAAATATTGAATTAAGTTCAGAGATAAGAACTTTTATAAGTGGTAAATTAACTGAATTTGCAACATATTCAACAACTATTTTAACACAAATGATTCCTTGGGTTGCAACTTTTGCAACTAGAGTAGTGTCATTGTTTTTAAATATTATTTTAGCTATAATTATATCTGGATATTTACTATATGATAAAGAAAACTTTTCAAGAATTTCTAAAAAGTTTATGATAGCAGTATTTCCAGATAAAGCAAATAAAGTTACTTTTAAACTTATAAAAAGATTTGACTCTACATTAAGATCATATATATTAGCAAAAGGAATAGGAGCTATAATAGTTGGAGTTATATTCTATATAATTTTAATGTTTATGAAGATTGATTATGCTCTTCTATTTGCATTCATACTTGGTTTTACAAATCTTATACCGTGGTTTGGATGTTATCTTGGGGCTATTCCAATAGTTGTAGTATTACTTTTCACTTCAACAATTAATACTGTTTTATGGTTTATAGTTGTAGTATTAATAGTTGCAATGTTGGATGCAAATGTAATATCTCCAAGGGTTTCTGGTAAAAGTTTAGGAATAAGCTCGTTTTGGGTTATATTCGCACTTGTACTTGGTGGTAGTTTATTTGGTGTTATTGGATTTTTACTTTCCGTTCCAGTATTTGTAGTAATTTACACAACACTTAAGGAAATTATAGAAGATAGACTTGAGAAAAAAGGCTATTCAGTACAAAATCCAGCTGTAGAGTTTGAAGAGAAAGAGGTTTAATTATGTTAGATATTAAGAGAATTAGGGCAAATAAAGAGGAAGTAATTGAAAGTTTAAATTCAAGATTTGGAAATTATAATCTTGATAAAGTTATTGAACTTGACGAAAAAAGAAGAGAAATAATCTTTGAAGTTGAAAATAAAAAAGCTAGACAAAACGAGGTTTCAAAACAAGTTCCAAAATTAAAAAAAGAAGGAGTAGATGTTTCCGAACTATTTAAAGAAATGAAATTACTTTCTGATGAAATTAAAGAACTTGATGTAAAAGTAAAAGACTTAGATGAAGAAATTAGAAAAGAACTTTTAAGTATTCCAAACACACCAAACAAAGAAATTCCTATTGGAAAAAGTGATGAAGACAATGTAGAAATCAGAAAGTTTTTAGAACCTAAAAAATTCGATTTTGAAGTTAAAGCGCATTGGGATTTAGGTGTTGATTTAGACATATTAGATTTTGAAAGAGCAGTAAAAATCTCTGGTTCAAGATTTTCAGTTTTTAAAGGCAAGGGAGCAAAACTTGAAAGAGCATTAATAAACTTCATGCTTGATTTACATAGTGAACAAGGCTATGATGAGGTTTCCGTTCCGGTTCTAATTAATAGAAATTCAATGTATGGAACAGGACAATTGCCAAAATTTGAAGAAGATATGTTCTATGTTCCTTCAAAGGATATGTTTTTAGCTCCAACAGCTGAAGTACCTGTTACAAATCTTTTATCAAATGAAATTTTAGAATTTGAAAAAGTTCCAACATATTATACAGCTTTTACTTATTGTTTTAGACAAGAAGCTGGATCAGCTGGTAGAGATACAAGAGGTTTGATAAGAAATCACCAATTTGACAAGGTTGAAATGGTTAAATTTGTAAATCCTGAAAATAGTTATGATGAATTAGAAAAACTTACAAATGATGCTGAAGAAATTTTAAAACTTTTAGAAATTCCTTATAGAGTTGTTTGTTTATGTACTGGCGATATTGGGTTTTCAAGTGCAAAGACTTATGATATAGAAGTTTGGATGCCAAGTTATGGAAGATATGTTGAAATTTCTTCTTGTTCAAATTTTGAAGACTTCCAAGCTAGACGTGCTAATATAAGATTTAGAGATGAAGATGGAAAAGTTAAATTTGTTCATACATTGAATGGATCAGGCTTAGCAGTTGGAAGAACTTTTGCAGCTGTTTTAGAAAATTATCAAAGAGAAGACGGAAGTATTGAAATTCCACATGTTTTAAGAAAATATATGGGATTAGATGAAATAAGAAAGTAGGTGGATATTATGAATTTAAGAAAAACGCTACTTAGCTTAGCTTTAATATTTTCGATTTGTTTTGTGGGAACGGCAAAGTCCTATGCAATTTTCGGAATTGAAAAAAAAACAACAGCATCTTTAATTGGAGATGCAAATTCAGGAGCTTTATTTATTGCTGAAAATATAGATGAAGCGCTACCAATAGCAAGTATTTCAAAATTAATGACTTTCTTATTAGTAAAAGAAAAGATTGCTGAAGGTAAATTTAAATTAGAAGATAAAGTTAAAGTATCAGTAACTGCTAGTTCAGAAGAAGGATCCAGTTTGGATTTAAAAGCAGGAGAAGAAATTAGCGTTAAAGATTTACTTGACGGCCTTATGATTGTTTCAGGTAATGATGCTGCGGTTGCACTTGCTGAATTAGTTGGAGAAACTGAAAGTAAATTTGTAACAATGATGAATGATAAAGCAAGTGAACTTGGACTTAAAAATGCAACATTTATAAACGCTTCAGGACTTACAAAAAATGGCCAAGATAATAAAATGTCAACAAGAGATATTTTTACACTTTCAAAAACTATTATAGAAAAATATCCAGAAGTTTTAGAATATGCAAAAACAACTGTTTTAGAACAACCTTCAAGAAATTTTAAAAAAGAGAGTACAATTCCTCTAGTTGGAGAAGTTGAAGGAGTTGACGGTTTAAAAACTGGACATACTGACGAAGCTGGATACTGTTTAGTTTCTACAATGAAAATCAAAAAAGGTGAAAGTGAATTTAGAATTATTTCTGTTCTAATGGGAGCTAAAACTAAAGCAGATAGAGCACAATATATGAAAGATATGCTTAACTATGCGAAACAAAATATAGAAACTAGAAAACTTATAGATATAGAAAAATTTACTAAAAAAGTAGATGTGAAATCTGCAAGTAATGGTTATGTAGAATTAGTACCTAAAGAAGATATTGAAAGAGTTTCAATGAAGGGTATTAACTATACAACTGAAGTAAATGTTGGAGAAGTGAAATTACCTTTGAAAAAAGGCGATAAAGTTGGAGAAATTCTAATTAAAAACTCTAATGAAGTAATAGCTACAGTTGACTTAGTAGCTAAAGAAGACTATTCCAAAGCTGGACTATTAAGTAGAACTGTAAGACTTATCAAAACAATTTTTGAAGTAGTTGAAACAGTTTTACCATAATTTAAATAATGTATTAAAAATCCGATAAATTATCGGATTTTTTTATTGTGAAACAACAAGGTTCCCGGGGATCCAATGTATCTGCGATACATTTACTTTTGCTAAAGCAAAAGTGTGAGATCTCTCCACTACGGTCGAGATGACGTATAAAGGAAGTACCTTTGTTTAAGAGCTAGACGTTAAAAGCAAATAAACTTCGCAAATAATTTAAAAAAAGAGATAAAAAATATATAAAACAAAATAATTCATGTCAAGGGTGGGGTTATTATTGTGAAACAACTTACTAGAATTTAGATAATTCGATAAAGTTTTGTATTGAAAATTCAATGGCTTAAATGGTATAATAATATAAGGAATAATTATTTGCCAAAAAATTCGGAGGATTTATGGAAACAGTTTTAGTAAATATGTGTATGATTTACGATAGAGAAAAAGATAAAATTTTAGTTTTAGATAAAGTAAAAAAACATGGTTGGGAAGGACTTACTTTTGTTGGTGGACATGTTGAAGATGGAGAAGTTCTATATGATTCATGTGTTAGAGAAGTTTTTGAAGAAACTGGGTTAAAAGTTAAAAATTTAAAATTAAAGGGAACTGTTACATGGGTCGCTGAAAGTAATGATACAAGAGAACTAGGTTTTTTATACTATACAGAAGATTTTTCAGGAAGTTTAATAGAAGATAATGTTGAGGGAAAACTCTTTTGGATGGGAATTGAAGAATTTAAAAATGCTGATGGAAAGAGCTATAGCATAGATAAAATTCTTGATTTATATCTAAATGATGAGCATAGTGAATTGATGATTAGATGGAATAAAAATGATGAAATAGAATTGGAAGAATTCTTTTAAAATAATAAAAATAGGAGGAAATTATGAATTTTATAAAAGGTATTATTTATACAATTATTTCTGCTTTTGTTTTCGGTTTCACACCAATACTTGCAAAGCTTACTTATGATGGAGGAAATAATGCTATTACCTTAACATTTTTAAGGGCATTGTTAGGACTACCGTTTTTATATGCGGGAATGAGAAAAAACCAAACTCCTATGAAGATAACAAAAAGGGAATTTCTTCATTTTATAGCACTTTCCTTTTTAGGAATTGGAATTACTACAACAGCACTTTATGCATCATATAATTATATTTCTGTTGGAATGGCAACTACTATACATTTTATCTATCCTTGTGTAGTTTATTTTATTTGTATCTTATTTTTTAAAGAACAAGTTACTTTAAAAAAGATGGCTGCTCTTGTTTTTTCAATGATAGGTATTGTAATGTTAGTTGATGAAGTTTCAGGGGGAAGTGCTTTAGGTATATTTTTAGCAGCATTATCAGGTGTAACTTACAGTTTATTCCTAGTATATTTAGATAAAAGTGGATTTAAACATATGGATCCATTCAAATGTACTCTCTATATAAGTTTATTCAACATAGTTGGTCTTTATGCATTAGGAAAAGCAATGGGACAACTTACTTTTGCACTTACACCAATGGCTTGGATACTTACAATTTTAATATCATTTTTAACTTCAATTTTTGGTAATGCATTTTTACAACTTGGAGTTAAATACTGTGGAGCAACAACAGCTTCAATATTATGTACATTTGAGCCAATTACAAGTGTAATTTTGGGTATAATGTTTCTTAACGAATCTATGACAATTTTTAAAGTTATAGGTTGTGGTTTAATAATATTGGCAGTATTATTATTGTCAATAAATAGTGATGGTAGAAGGAGAAAAAAATAATGAGCGCATTTTTAGCACCAATACATTTTTGGATGTATGATAAAATTTTAATAGCACAAGAATTAACTTTTAAATTAGAAGAAAAGTTTCTAAATAAAGAAGAAAGGGAAGAAGTTGAAAGTCTATTTCCAGGCTTATATTCTAAAGATTTAGAAGAAGTAATAGACCAAAGTAATATTCATGGCTGGTTACATACAGCTGTTTCAAATGTTGAAATAAGATTTGCATATATTGTAAAAACACTTTTAGATAGAGGTATTTCACTTGAAGAAATAAAAAAAGTTGCTTTTGAATATGGAAAATCTTTCTCAGAACAAGAAGTTTCATCTTTAAAAGATGCTTATGAATTATTAATGGATATATTACTTGACGGACTTCCATGCGATGTTTCAATAAGTGTTTCTAGAGAAGAAGAAAATGAATTAGAATTTATTCTTTATAATGATATACACAAACAATATTTCAATGAATTCAATTTAGAAGTTTCTTTATATCACGAAATTAGAGAAGCATTTGTTAATGGTATATTTGAAAGATATTCTTTAAAATATAAGAATATTTCAGATAGCAATAAGTTAATCACTAGATAAAATGAAAATTAGAATTGACAGATTTCTTTGCCATATGGGAATTGGCTCAAGAAGTGAAATAAAAAAGTTTTTAAAAACTTGTAGAGTTAAGCTAAATGGAAAGTTTGAAAAAAGTCCGAATACACAGGTTGATATTGATAAAGACGAAATTTTATTTGACGATGAAATAGTAATCTATAAGGAATTTACTTATCTTATGTTGAATAAACCTAAGGACTATATCAGCGCAACATTTGATCCAAAACTTCCTACAGTTTTAGAATTATTAGAATTTCCATACTCTAACATGGAATTATTTCCTGTTGGCAGACTTGATATAGATACAACTGGATTTTTGATTTTAACAAATGATGGTAAATTTTCATACAATGTTACAAATCCTAAGAAAAAAGTAAATAAAAAATATTTAGTTACTTTAAGAGATGATATTTCATCAAATCAAATAGAAAGTCTTGAAAACGGAATATATTTTGAAAAAGAAGATTTTACAACTGAAAATGCAAAGGTTGAAGAAATTTCAAAAAGAGAAATTTACCTTACAATTTCTGAAGGAAAATTCCATCAAGTAAAAAGAATGTTAGAATATGTTGGAAATGAAGTTTTAGAGCTAAAAAGAGTTAGTATTGGAAATCTAAGTTTGGATGAAAAACTTGAACTTGGAGAATATCGAGAAATTACAAATACTGAATTAGAAGAGATTTTTAAATAAAGTTTTGATTATTATCAAAACTTTTTTTATTACAATTTTTGTGATAAAATAATTATAAGATATTTATTTTAGGAGTTTTTATGAAAAATTTAGAAAATATTACTAACAATCAAAGAGATGAGGACTTAAAATTACTTTTTTATGGTATTTTAGTAGGTATAGTAGCTGGTAGTTTTTCAAGTTTATATCGTTACATAATCCACGGAATAGAAGGAATTATATCAGCAATAATTAATTATAGTAGAGAGCATTTATATATTTATCCACTACTTTTTGTTGTACTTATTTTCATTTCTTTTTTAGTTTCAAAATTAAAGAAGATGTCAAAGTTTTGTGGGGGATCTGGAATACCTCAAGTTGAGGCAGAAATAAAAGGTTATATCAATCCTAATCCGGAAAAACTTTTATTTGCAAAAATTGTTGGAGGAGGCTTAACTGCTCTATCTGGTTTTTCAGTTGGACGTGAAGGTCCTTCAATTCAAATAGGTGCAATGAGTGGAAAATTAGTTTCTAAAAAGCTAAAGAAGAATAAAACTGTTGAAAAGTTTTTAATAACTTGTGGAGCAAGTGCAGGACTTGCAGCTGCATTTAATGCACCTGTTGCAGGTGTTTTATTTGCAGTTGAAGAAATTCATAAGCATATTAGTAAAAAACTTTTAGTAGTTTGTATGGCTTCAACAATTATTGCTGATTTGGTTTCAAAAATTTTATATGGAACAGAAACTGTCTTTAATTTTAATTTGTCTGAAAAATTGCCATTAGTAAATTACTGGACTTTGATTTTATTTGCAGTGGTATTATCACTTTTAGGAGTTCTTTATATCTTTTTAATGGAATTTTTTATGAAAGTTCAAGATAGAATTAAATTAAAACAAGAGTTTAAACTTATTCCATATTTTGTTCTACCTTTATTTATATTAGCTTTTATGCCTAATTTATTAGGCGGTGGCGGTTTCTTGATGAAAGAATTACAAACTGTTGATTTTCCAATTTATATGTTGATTTTACTTTTTATAGTAAAATTACTATTCTCAATAATTTGTTTTAGTTCAGGAGTTCCTGGTGGGATTTTCTTTCCAATACTTGTTTTAGGAGCAACAATTGGAACAATTTTCGGAAAAATTATAGATCCTGTATATATAAATAGCTTTATAATTCTTGGAATGGCAGGATATTTAACAGCAATTGTTAGAGCACCTATAACTTCAATAATTCTAATTTTTGAAATGACAGGAAATCTTTCATATCTATTGCCACTTTCAATTGTTTGTCTAATTACTTATACAATACCAAATTATCTAAAATCTCTACCAATTTACGAATATTTACTAGAGAGATTAATGGAAAAAGAACATATTTCTACTTCAAAATGTGGAGAAAAAATGACTATGAGTATTGTTGTCGAGCTTGGAAGTGAAATTGAAAATAAAAAAATTAAAGAAGTGAATTTCCCTGATGGAATGTTAATTACAAATATCGACAGAGGTGTTGAAGAAATAATTCCAAATGGTGAAACTGTAATAATAAATGGTGATGTAATAAAGATTCTTGTAAATGAAAATAAATTGTTTGAAACATTTACAGAATTACAAAAGATTTGCCAAAATAATTGAGATTAGACGAAAGTCTAATCTTTTTTGTAAAAATGTTATACTGTAAAACTTGTAAAATGGAGATTTTTGGTTTATACTATCTTTTGAAGATTTAATAAGGAGTTTTGTATATGAAAAAGGCAATGCAAATGTCCGAATCGATTGAACTTGCAATATTTTTAGCATTAAGTGGTGGACTTATGGATGCATATTCATATCTCTTAAGAGGGCAGGTTTTTGCTAATGCTCAAACAGGAAATATGTTATTACTTGGAGTTTACGCTTCTCAAGGAAATTGGGCAATGTGTTTGAAATATGCTTTTCCGATTTCTTTTTTTGCTTTAGGAATTTTTTTATCGGATTTATTTAGAAAAAAAGATAATTTTAAATTACATTGGCGACAAAATGCCGTTATTTTTGAGATATTTTTACTTATTTGTGTGGCTTTTATCCCTAAAAATATGAATGAAACAGCAAATGCAATGACATCTTTCGCTTGTGGAATACAAGTTCAAAGTTTTAAAAAAGTATGTGGAATAGATTTTTCTACAACAATGTGTATCGGAAATTTAAGAGGTGGAACTCATAATTTGGCAGAGTATTTTTACACAAAAAATAAAAAGTTTTTAGAATATAGCTTAATGTACTTCGGAATTATATTATGTTTTATTATTGGGGCTATTATAGGAAGTAAATTTAGCAATATTTTAGGATTAAAAACTATTTTGTTAAGTGCTTTTTTGCTTATTATTTGTGTATTTATTATGTTTATAGATAGAGAAAAAAAGGAGAGATATTTTGTTTAATATAGTTTTATTAGAACCGGAAATTCCTTTCAATACTGGAGCTATTGGAAGGACTTGTGTAGCAACAGACACTAAACTACATTTAATTAAGCCATTAGGTTTTTCACTTGATGATAAAATGGTAAAGAGATCAGGACTTGACTATTGGGATAAATTAAAACTTTTTGTCTATGAAAATATTGAAGATTTCTACGAAAAAAATCCGAATGCTAATATTTATTTTGCAACCACAAAGGCGAAAAAAACTTACGATAAGGTAGATTATTCACCAAATGACTATATAATGTTTGGAAAAGAGAGTAAAGGAATTCCAGAAGAGATTTTAGTTAAAAACGAAGAACATTGTGTAAGAATTCCTATGTGGGGAGAAATTCGTTCACTTAATCTTTCAAATTCAGCTTCAATAATATTATATGAAGCATTAAGACAACAAGATTTTTCAGAACTTGAAAAGTATGGAGAATTACATAGATTACATTGGAGTGAATAATGGACGAAGAGCTATATGAATTATTAAAACAAAAAAGAAAAGTAGAAGCTATAAAGTATATTGGAAACAAATACGAAATGGATTACAAAACTTCAAAAGATACAGTAGATAGACTGATTGAAAAGCTTGATTACTTTGAAGGAGAACTTATGAATAACAATACAAATATAAATAATGATTTTAGCACATCAGAAATATCTGATGATGATTTATATCTTTTAATAAAAGAAAATAGAAAAATAGAAGCTGTAAAGTACATTAGAGATAAATATAATTTTGACTTAAAGACATCAAAAAATATAGTTGATAGTCTAGATGTTGAATCTCCAATGATGTTTACAGAAAAAAATATTATTTCTGCGTCAAAAACGAATTTTTCTAAATATGGAAGTGGCTATAGTACCGAAAGTTATTCTTATGAAATGATTGATGGAAAACAACATTACTATGCATATAAAGACGGAGAAAAAAGAGAAGTAAGTAGAACGGCAATTCCTAGTGAAATACTGAAATATTTTGAAAAAGCTGGAGAAAAAGCTTCGGATGAATATGAAGATAAAGAATCCAGAACAAAAAATTTCTTTTGGGGAATTGTATTAGTAGCATTAATAGTAGGAATATATTTTTACTTTAATTAAAATTTTACATTTTAAAGAAGTCGGATTTTTGACTTGGGATAAGTTAAAACTAAAATAATTCATACGAACTAGAAAAATTGAAATCTACATATTATATTGGAGTAAGCAATGGACGAAGAATTATATGATTTATTAAAACAGAAAAGAAAAGAAGAAACTGTAAAGTATGTTAAAAATAAATATGATATGGATTTTAAAGACGCAAAAGAAACAGTTGATAAGATGACAAAAACATTGGAATTTTTTGAAGGAAAAAACCGTGGTTTATCAAAAGAAGATTTTTCCTATATGTTTAAAAATTCAATAATATCAAGGATATATGATAATGATTTATATGCACTGATAAGAGAAAATAGAAAAATTGAAGCTGTAAAATATGTAAAAGATAAATATAATTTTGATTTAGAAACGGCAAAAACTATGGTTGATAATTTAGAACCGATGATGTTTACAGAAAAAAGTATTATTCCCACATCAAATTCTAATTCATCTAATTTTGAAAGTGGTTATAGTATTGGAAACTATTCCTATAAAATGATTGATGGAGAACAGCTTTACTATACTTATAAAGACGGAGAAAAAAAAGAGGTAAATAGGGTTTCAATTCCTAAAGATATACTTAAAGATTTTGAAAAATCTGCAGATGAATACGAAGATAAAAGAATAAAAAGAAAAAATATTCTTTTGGGAATACTTTTAGTAATTATAATATCAGGAATACTTATTTACTTTAATTAAAATTTGACACTTTAATTAGTTTGTGTTAAAATTTAGATGATGTAGAGATATATCAAAATTAAATTAAAAATTCAGGAGGAAGGAATGTTAATTAGATAACTATTATGAGACAGAAATTTAATAGCTTTTTAGAGCTTAGTTTTTTGTTGCCATTTTAGTTATACATTCCTTTTTGTGTTCTTTTTAGGACTCCTTTTTGAGTTGCAAAGTGAATGTTAAAATGGCAATAAGTAGGTTGCCATTTTTTTGTGGCTTAAATTAGGAGGATATATGCTTAGTATAAAAAATTTAACGATATATTTAGTGAAAGATTTAAGAACTGTTATTGAAAATTTCAACTTTTCTTTAGAAAGTGGAATGAAAGTTTGTATAATTGGAGAAGAGGGAAATGGAAAGTCCAGCATTTTAAAGGCGATAGTTGATGATGAGGGCTTAAAAGAATATGCTGAAATAAGTGGAGAGATAAATAAGAAAAATGAAGTTATAGGATATTTACCACAGATTTTGGAAACAAAGATTTTAGATTTTTCAACAAAGGAATATCTTGAAAATAAAATTAAAGAGGAATTTTTTGACTATAATTTATTTTATAAATTATTAAAAGAGTTAAATTTTGATGAAAATTTAATAACTGAAAAACAAAGGATAAGTGAATTATCAGGTGGAGAAAGAATTAAATTTATTTTACTTTGTGAACTTATGAAAGAGCCTACTTGTCTTTTATTGGACGAGCCTAGTAACGATTTGGATATAAATTCTATTGAATGGCTTAAGAATTTTATAAATAGTATTGATGTTCCAATAATTTTTATTTCTCATGATGAGGATTTAATTGAAAATTGTGCAAATGTAATTATTCATATTGAACAGCTTATGAGAAAACAAAAGCCAAAGATTTCAGTTGAAAAGTTGGATTATGAAAATTATGTTGAAAACAGGGGAAATGCTATTGAAAGACAGGAAAAAAATGCAAAAAAACAAAAAGAAGAATTTGATAAGAAAGTAAAAAAATATCAGAGAGTTTATGAAAGAGTGCAACATGAGATAAGGAGTACAAAAGATGATCATGCTGGAAAAAACCTTAAAGATAAAATGCATTCTGTAAAGTCAATTGGTAGAAGACTCGAAAAAGAAAAGGAGAATTTACTTGATTTTCCTGATTATGAAGAATCTATTTTTGTAAAATTTGATGAAACTGTTAATTATTCTTCAAAAAAGGAAATTTTGGATTTGAGTTTGGAAAAACTAATTATTGGTTCTAAAATTTTGAGTGAAAATATAGAATTAAAGGTATTTGGTGCAGATAAAATCTGTATAATTGGAGAAAATGGAATAGGAAAGACAACTCTTTTAAAGAAAATTTTGGAAAATATAAAGAAAAATGTAAAGATTGCATATATGCCACAAAATTATGATGATAAGATGAATGTTGATATGAGCATTATTGATTATTTGAGTAAGACTTACGAAAAGGAAGAAACTACTAAGATTAGAACGTTTTTGGGGTCAATGAAGTTTACTGCAGATGAGATGTTTCACAATTTAAAATCACTTTCAGGAGGACAAAAGGCGAAAATTTATTTTTTAAAAATGATTTTAGAAAATCCTGAAGTTTTAATTTTAGATGAGCCTACAAGAAATTTATCTCCTTTTTCGTCAGTGGAGATAAGAAAATTATTAAAATCATATAAAGGAGCAATAATTTCAGTTTCTCACGATAAAAAATATATTAATGAGGTTTGTGATAAGGTATATAAACTTAACAAAAACGGATTGGAACTTGTAATTTAAAATTGAATGTATTGTTGCTTAAATTTTGACTTCTTTTTGTAGTTGTGGTAAAATAAATAAAAGTAAATTTAGATTTTTTAAAATAAAAAAACGGAGGGTATTATGAAAAATTTAAAACAATTTCTAATTTGTAGTTTAGCCTTATTAGCATTTGTTGGTTGTTCAAAATCAAAAGAAAAACCTGCTGAAACATCCACAAAACAAGAAGAAACAAAAAAAGATGATAACAAGAAAAAAGAAAGTGATAATTCTAATAATGCTGCTAAAGTTCAAAAAGAAGGCTCAACATTTGAAAAAAATGAAAAAGAATGGCCTTTTAATCAAACAGAAACATCAGTTGTTAGAATAGGTTATCATGGCAATATTGCAGGAAATGTTATACCTGGAGATTTTGTAGCAACTGTCGAAATTGAACTACCTAATGACGCTTATACTAATAATAGATTTATTGTACAAAACACAAGTGAAGCTAAAACAGTTAGAGAGCAAATCGATCCAAGTAAAGATAAAAATGCTTATCTTCTAATTAAAGATGTTGCACCTTTAATTAAAGAAAATGAATATATATTTTCTAGCCCAGGCGGTGGCGGAGAAGGATATTTTGATATAGGAAATAAAGAAGCTAATGCTCATATTACTCACGGTATTTCAATTCACAGAACAAAAGATAAAAGTGCCTATGATTATTATCTTGGAAAAGCTCAAGAAATTCAAAAACAATTCGAAGAACATGTTACAATTCCTATTGTAGATAGTGGAGAACATAGAGCTTCAATATCATATACAGCTTTTGACAAAAAAAATCCAAAGGAAAAACCGGATACTGAATTTAGATTGACTTACGAAATTAGTGATAAAGCAATTTTACAATTAAATTTTGATTATAGTGTTAAGTCTACTGGTCCATTTGCAAAATCAGGAAAAACTAGACATTTAACTGAACAAGATATGATTGAAATAGCAAAACAAGCTATTAAGACAATCAAATCTTCATCAACAATTGAACTTCCTAAAAAATAATTTTAGAATGGCAATTTAATGATTGCCATTTTTTTATGTCTAAATTTTGACTAGTTTTAGTATTTATGGTAAAATAAAAGTTGATAAATTAGGATTTTAACATAAACTTAGGAGGATATATGGATAAAATTTTCGACATATTGGAAGGTATTTTTTCCGTTGAAACATTTGGAAATTTAAAGCTATATGATTTAATGGCTATTATTTTTAAATATATTTTTGTTATTATTATCTATTATTTTATTTATAATATAATTAAAATGATATACTTTGATATTAGCACAACAAGTGAAATGAGTGAAGTTTCAAATACTTATTTGAAACTTATTAACAGAAAAGAGAGTCTACCTTTTAAGGTTCATGAACATTATTATATAAATGACGAAACTACATTAGGTCGTGGAGATTCTAATGATATTGTTATTAATGATAAATTCATTTCTAAAAATCATATGAGGATTATAAAGGATGACGGAATTTATTATATTGAAGACTTAGGTTCTGCTAATGGAACTCTATTAAATGGAGAACCTATTACAGAGGCTATTGAACTTAAAGATAAAGATTTAATTGACGTTGGTCGAATTGAATTCTTATTTGTAAATGAGGAAGTTGATGATGATTAGTAAAATTTTAAAGTCAAGATTTAGAACTTTAAGCGTAAATTCCTATGTTAGCACAAAGAGTATTCAAGGTCTTTTGCTATTCTTTCAAATATTAGGCTTATTTCTAATTATGGCTAGAGATTTTGCGAATTTTGATAGAACAAAGTTATTTTTTATGATTGCCTTGATTAGCTTTGTGTATATTTCAGGGAAATTAGTTCAAAAGTTTACAAGAGGCGACTACTATATAATGCTTATTGCGAACATGCTTTTTTCTATTGGAATTTTAGAAATTTATAGGCTTAATAACAAGTTAGCATTTAGACAAATTATTTGGTTTTGTATAGGGATTATAGCTTTTTGGCTAATATATTTAGTTTTAAAATATGTAAAAGTATGGAGCAAAATGTATTACTTTTATGCAGCAATATCCTATCTATTATTTATTGCAACTTTTCTTTTTGGTAAAAGAATTAATGGTGCAAAAAACTGGATAAGATTAGGTTCAAATTTTGCTTTCCAACCATCTGAGCTTATTAAGATTGCTTTTGTCTTTCTTATTGCGGCTTATTATAAAAATAGAGAAAAGTTTGAAAAAGATATTTTTAAAAAATATAGTTTACATTTCTTTTTCTATACTTTTTTAGGTTTTCTATTTTTACAAAAAGATTTAGGAACAGTACTTGTTTTCTCAGGTGTATTCATGTTTGCACAATATATGTATGAACCTCATAGAAAATATATGTTTATTAATCTTTTGGTTCTTTCATGTGGAGCTGTTTTAGGATATATTTTGTTTACTCACGTTAAAGTCAGAGTTAAAATTTGGTTAGATCCATTTAAGTATGCTGATGGAATGGGTTATCAAATAATTCAAGGCTTCTATGCAATAGCAAGTGGTGGATTTTTCGGCAAAGGACTAGGACTTGGAAGACCTGATTACATTCCTTTTGCAGAAAGTGACTATATATTTGCGAGCATTTGTGAAGAAATGGGAATTTTAATGGGAATGGGCGTAGTTATGCTGTTCTTAATTCTAACATATAGAGGGATAAAAACATCTATGGAACAACATAACAGATTCTATAAATATGTAGCTTTTTGCCTATCATTAATTTTCGCTTTCCAATCATTGATAATGTTTGGAGGAATTTTAAAACTTATTCCACTTACAGGAATTACAATTCCTTTTGTAAGTTATGGGGGTTCTTCTATTCTTTCAAGTTTCATTGCTTTGGGAATTTTACAGTATGCCTCTGAAGAAAATATTTAGGAGGGTAATATGGTTGAAACTAAAAGATATAAAAGAGTTTTAACATTTATAAGTTTATTATTTATTTTAATACTTGCATATATGACTTATTTTCAAGTTGTAAAAGCAGATAAACTTAAAAACTCTGAAGATAATAAAAGAAATTGGGTTGATGACAATAAATTAAAAAGAGGAAATATTCTAGATTCTAAGGGAAATATTCTAGCTGAAACTAAAACTGACGATAGTGGCGAAAAATATAGATTTTTCCCATATGGAGAAGTTTATGCTCATATAGTTGGATATAATAGTAAAAAATATGGAAAAACTGGAATTGAGAAAAAATTCAATGCAACTCTTTTAAACAAACAAGATAAAACTCCAATAGGAGAGTTAAAGAAAATATTAATTGAACAAAAAGAGGGTAATTCTGTAAAATTGACAACAAATACAGAATTACAAAAATATGCTCTTTCTCTTTTAGAAGGACATAAAGGCTCAATGATTTTAATGAATCCACAAACGGGATCAATAATTGCAATGGCTGATAGACCTACATTTGATCCAAATAAAATTGAATCAAACTGGGCAAATATTATTGCTGATGAAGAAAATGCACCACTTATTGCTAGAAGTATTGCTGGACTTTTTCCACCGGGATCTGTTTATAAACTAATAACTGGGACAGCATTATTAGAAAAATTAAGTCCAAGCGAATTAAAATACAATGATAAAGGTTCAACAACAATTGACCACTATAAGATTAATAACTATGCTAAAGAAGCTAATGGAAATATAGATTTAAGAAAAGCATTAGTAAAATCTTCAAATGCTTATTTTGCCGATCAAGTTCAAAAAATTGGTGTTGAAACAATGATTGATATAAGTAAAAGATTTATGTTTGGACAAGAAATTCCATTCAACTTAAAAGTTGCAGTTTCTCCAATTCCATATAATGATAAAACTACTACATTAGAACTTGCAACAGCAGCATTTGGACAAGGAAAAGACTTGGTTACTCCATTACATGTTGCTCTATATACAAGTGCAATTGCAAATGGTGGAAATATGATGAAACCTTATATCGTAGGAGAAATCATAGATCCAAATGGAAAAATCATCGAAAAGACAACACCAGAAATTTTATCAAAAGTTGCAGATAAGCAAATAATGGATACAATGAAAGATTATTTAAAATCTTCTGGAGATACAAACTTTGTTGGATTCATAAAAGGAAAGAAAGTTGCAGGTAAGACAGGAACTGCTGAAAAAACAAAAGACAAGATTCACTCTTGGGTAACTGTTTTTTATCCAGTTGATAATCCTACAATTGTTTGTACTGCATTTTTTGAAGAGGAAAACAAAATAGCTGCCGAAATGATTCCACTTGTAAAAAAACTTGTAAATAAGGCGATAGAACTTGGATATTAGGAGATAATATGAATTATAAAGTACTATTTAGAATTGAAAGACTTAAACTTATAGATAAATTAAAAGCAAAAATTGTAAATTATAGAAGATATTGTGAAGAAATGGGAGATACTTGCGAAATAGAAATAGTTTGTGCAGGTAATGTCGTTACACATTTCTTGGAAGAAGATAAGTTTTTCAAAGACGAAAGTTTACAAGTTAAACTCTGTAAGAATGCACTAAATGGTTTAAAACCTGAATATGAACAAAAAAACATTCAAATAGTTTCAGCTGGAATCGGTGAAATAATTAAAAGAAAATCTGAAGGCTGGATAGAATATACAATAGACTAAAATTTATGTAAAAAAGAATGTGAAAACATTCTTTTCAGAGCAAAGACAAAGTATATTTTTTGTCTTTGCTTTTTTTTTTGTATTTTTATTTTTAGTAAATAATTTGTCTATTGATAAATTATTATACTACTTTCCCTTTTTTCTCCACTAAAAAAGTGCCAATAATTACTTATCGACACCTTTGTCATCAGTCTGAAAAGAATATGAAAACATTCTTTTTTTGTGAATATGTTGATAAAAAAATATTGACTTTATTTTTTTTTTTTGATATACTAAAGCTAATATAGATAGAGGGGGACGTTTTATGAATTGTTTTGCTTTAATTAAACCTCAAAGTTATTTATCTTGGCAAATACTAGAAGATAAAATAATAATAAAAAACGAAAAAAATCAAAGTTATTTTGAATTTGAAGATACAGGGTTTGAGATAGTTAGAATGATTCTTTGTGAAGATGTAAGTATTAAGTTAATAGTTGATAAGATGTCTAAAATTTACGACGTAGATTATAATGTATTACTGTCGGATGTAGAAGAATTTTTAAATAATTTGATAAAGGATAAATTGGTTTTTTTAAATGAATAATCGAAATTTAAGAGAAGTAACAATAGAATTAACAAGCAAGTGTAATTTTAAATGTAGGCACTGTTATATATCTAATTTTACTAATGAAGGATTACCTTTAATTACTATTGAAAAGGTTTTATCTGACGCAAGGAACTTAGGTGCATATTCTGTGGTATATACAGGTGGAGAAGTGCTTCTAAGGGAAGATTTTATTGATATTATTGAGTTTACTAGAAAAAGAGGTTTTTCTGTTAATATATTAAGTAATGGATATATTTTAAATGAAAAAATTGTAAAGAAACTATCAGATTTATATATTAGTTCTTTTGGGATAACTCTTTTTTCCTTAGAAGATAATATAAATGATTTTATAACTAGATCTAAAAATTCGTCTTCTAAGATAATTGGTGCTATAGAATTACTAAAAAAATATAATATTAGGGTAGAGGTAAAAACACCAGTTATGATATATAACTATTCTACATATAAAGATGTTAAGAAATATTGCTATGACAATGATATTACATTTATCGCTACTTCACAAATAACAGGATTAAATAATGGAAGTTTTGAAAATACTTTTTTAAGACTTGACTCTAGTTTGGGATTTGAAATAATGAAGGAGTCGTTACCTGATATTTATGCTAAAAAATCTAGATTTGAAGGAGAGGATTATCCTTGTAAGGTTTTACAGGATAGTATTTTTATAGATTCTAAAGGAGAAGTTTTTCCTTGTTCAACTTTTTATTATAGTTTAGGTAACGTTAATAGTAAAAGTTTAATTGATATTTGGAATTCTGATAAAATTATAGAGATTCAAAATATAAAAAATAAAGATTTGATTTGTAACACCTGTAATATAAGGGAGTATTGTGATCGTTGTATTGGTTTAGCTTTTATGGATGGAGATTTTAGAGGATGTTCTAAATTTGATTTAGAGTTTGCCTTAGAAAAAATAAAATATTTGAAAAAAGAAGAGGAGGTGAAATAATGAAAAAGTATAGTAAACCACAATATAAGTTTAACCCACCTGTTATTGTTCCATTATGCAAAGGACAATGTAGAGGAAAAGGTCATGGTGGAAAATCTGGTCCAATATATTAAAACAATAAGGAATTCGTTTTTTTCGGATTCCTTATTTAATATAATATTAAAAATGGAGAATTTATATGTTTAGATTAATTAAGTTAGCTAAAGTAAATAAAAGTTATATTTTTTTAATTTTTATTTTGAATTTGATTTATTCAAGTATTCCAATTTTAGAAGTTTTTGTTGTTGGAAAATTTTTGAATAATATTCATGAAAGTTTATATTTTTTTGAATTTATTGGAATTTTAATTGCTCATTTTTTTATAAGACAAATATTGAGCTATTATAATTACAAGTTTAATTTACATATTGAAAAACAGTTTTCTACGTTTACTATGAATTTCATTTCGGAAATTCCTTATTTTAATTACGAAAATGAAGATTTTCATAGAGAAGTATATTATGTAAAAGATATAGTACCAAAATTTAAAAGTTATTTAAATTCTATTATATCTTTGTTTTCTTATTTTATAAGATTTTTAGGATATTGTTTTATAGTTTCAACATTAATTTGGTATCTTGGAATTATTGTTTTTATTCTATTTATTCCTTTAGTTTTTGTTGCAATATATTCGGGAAATTTAGAATATGAAAGTTATCTTGAGAGCGAAGATTTTTTTAGACGTGCTAATTATTTTGCTGATGTTCTAATTGAAAAGGAAACTGCACTTGAAAGAGCTTCTTATAAATATAATGTTTTTATAGATAAAAAGTGGAAAGAAAATAATGACAAAGGAATTGATATTGAAAAAAAGACTTTATTTTTTTCAGAACTTTATGCTAATATAGGCATAATTATAATGATGATAATTTTATTAGTTATATTTTTAGTAATAATAATATTTGGAAAAAATCAAATAAGTTTAGGTTTAAGTGTTTCGCTTTTTAGTTCATTACTTGTATTTACTGATGAGATTTCATATAAATTATCTATGAACGTAAAAAAAATTGTAGATAGTAAACTATTTTTAAATAAATTTAATGAATTTATTACTAAAGATTATAAAATAGATATCGAGTCTAGTAAGTTAATTAACAACGTAGAAAAAATTGAATTTAAAAATGTATCTTTTACATATGGGAATAATTATATTTTAAAAAATTGCAGTTTTATAATGGAAAAAAGTAATAAATATGCTATTGTTGGTGAGAATGGAGCTGGAAAAACTACTTTAGTCAAAATTTTATTAGGACTTTTAGATTATGAGGGTAGTATTTTAATCAATGGGGTTGAACTCAGAGAAATTAGCAAAAATTGTTTATCAAAACATTTTGGAGCAATTTTTCAAGATTTTGTAAAGTATGAAATGACTGTTTCAGAAAATATTGGATTTGAAAATAACAAAAATATTGATGAAATAATTAGAAAAGTAGGTTTGAATAAAAAAATTGATAGTTTTGAAAATGGAAAAAATCAATTTTTAGGGAAACTTGAAGAAGGAATTTCGTTATCACTTGGAGAATGGCAAAAAATAGCATTAGCAAGACTTTTAATTAGAAATTGTGATTGCTTAATTTTTGATGAACCAACGGCTTCTTTAGATCCGATTAGTGAAAGAGAAATTATAGAGAATATTAATCATCTAATTACTGAAGATAATATTGGTATATGGATAACACATAGACTTGGAAGTTGTAGAAGTTGTGATTATATTTTAGTTTTAAAAGATGGTAAAATAGTAGAAAATGATACTTTTAATAATTTATTAAATTTCGAATCCTACTTTAAAAAACTTTATACAACACAAAGGAGTTGGTATAATGAATAGTATATTTAAAGCGATTAAATTAGTTTTTAATTTAGATAAAAAGATGTTTATAATTAACTATGGAATATTTATACTAGAATCTCTATCTTTTGTTTTTACAATTTATGCTTTGCAATTTACTTTAGAAAAATTGGGACTCTTTATTTCTGGAAACTTGACTACTTCTAAAATGATTATTTTTATGGTTCTATTTATTTTTGTAAAAATATTAACTTACGCATTTAGATCTTTTATGGGATTTTATTGTGAATATTATGATTTAGTGTTAAGTTCAAAAATACAAAAAAAATTAATGGATAAAGACTTTTTACCGATTAATTTTGAAGACAATAATTTTTTAGATGTGTTATCTCAAGCAAAAGTTGGTGCTTCAAATTTAACATATATTACTAATGCTTATATTGATGTAGTTTTTATGTATGGATTCAATTTTTTATTTTTAGCGATTTATTTGTTTTTATTAAGTCCATATTTTGTATTAATTTTAATTGTTGTATTATTGTTACAGATTTTACATAATAAGTTTGATAAAGAAATAGAAGAAAAATTAGAAGAGAATATAAAAAATTTAAGAAGAAAAAGAGAATATTTTGAAAGCTTATTTTTAGATAAAGAAACTGTAAAAGAATTAAAAATATTTAATACAAGTGAATATTTTTTAAAGAAATTTAAATCTATAATTAATAGTTTTTGTGATGCTAGTGAAATTTTTTATAAGAAATTGCTTATTAATGATTTTAGGTTAGGACTTTTAAAAATAATTTGCTATATAATAAGTTATTTAATTATCTATTTCTTAAAAGATGAGGTCAGTATTGCAGAATTTGGAGTGGTATTTGTAACTATTAGGTCGATTTTTTCGCTATCTGAAGAAGGATTTTACGGAAGAATAAAAGAGGTAAATAGTCTTTTACCCCAACTTGATGCATTCCTTAAAATTTTAGAAGGTAATTGTGAAAAAAATATTACTTATGAAGATGAGATAATTTTTGAAAATGTAAGTTTTAAATATCCTAATTCTAATGAATATGCTTTAAAAAATATAAATTTTAAAATTAAAGCTAATGAAAAGGTAGGAATTGTAGGAGTTAATGGTTCAGGGAAATCAACTCTTTCAAAGTTAGTTTTAGGACTTTATGAACAAAGTGAAGGAAAAATAAAAACTGTAAAAAGTAGTGCGGTTTTTCAAGATTTTGTAAAATATGAATTATCTTCAATTGAAAATGTCAAAATTTCAAATTTCCAAAATGAAGTTGATTTTTCAAAATTTGAAAAAATTGATTATTTAAGTGAAAATGATTTAGATTATAATAAAATATTATCTAAAAGATTTTCAGATGTTTCGATTTCACAAGGTCAATGGCAAAAACTTGCTATCCTAAGAGGACTACATAATAATAAAGAATTTTTTGTTTTTGATGAACCTACATGGGCGATTGACCCAATTGTAGAGAAAAAAATTTTTGATTTCCTTTATAATGAAATTCAAATAGGAATGATTGTAGTTACACATAACTTATCTTCAGTAAAACAAATGGATAAAATTATGGTTTTAGAAGAAGGGAAAATTGTTGGTTTTGATACACATTTAAATTTAATTGAAAATAATGATTTATATAAGAAACTTTGGACTACAAGTACAACGTAAAAAAGAATGTGAAAACATTCTTTTTTTTATATGAATATATTGATAAAAAGTTTAAAAAATGGTAGAATTAATGTGTGAAAATTTAATTTTTATTTGGAGGTTATGATGGAAAAATATAATTGGTCATTAGAAAAAATCTACAAAAATGTAGATGAAGCAAGAGCAGAAATTAAACTTTGTGATGAGTATGTTGAAAGACTTGCAAAGGAAGAAAAAACAGTTAAAAATTTAAGAAATATTATGGAATTATCTGAAAAAGCAAATAGACTTGCAGAAAAATTATATACTTACGCATATATGAAAAGAGATGAAGATAGTAGAATTTCTGAATTTCAAAAATTAGCTTTAGAAGTAAACTCATTAGGAACAAGATTGAGTTCAGCTATGGCGTTTTTTGATCCTTTCTTAATGGAATTATCTAATGAAGAATTAGAAAACTTTTATAAAGAAGGAGATAATGAAAAGTATAGAGTTCATTTTGAAAACATTTTAAGATTTAAACCACATACTTTAAGTGAATCAGAAGAAGAACTTCTTGCAAATACTAGTGAAATGGTTGGAACTGGTCAAAACTCATTCTATATGTTAAGCTATGCTGACTTAGATTATGGTAATATTGAAAGTAAAAATGGAGAAAAATTAACTGCTGCTAATTTCAATAGTTTTCTTTTAGATGAAAATGAAGAAGTAAGAAAAGAAGCATTTGATAAGATGTATGGAACTGTTTCAAAATTCAAAAACACTTATGCTACAACTTTATACAGTGCAATTAAGAATTTAACTATTCTTGCTAAGGTTAAAAAATATCCTTCAGCTAGATATATGGAATTATTCCAAGATTGTGTTCCTGAAACAGTTTATGACTCATTAATCGAAAGTATTGAAGAATATTTACCATCACTTCATAAATATTATGGATTGAGAAAGAAAGCTTTAAAGAAAGATAAACAATATTTATGGGATCTTTATCTTAATTTAGAAAAAGAATTCGACCAAAAATATTCTTATGAAAAAGCAAGAGAATTAATAACTGAAGGTCTTAAACCATTAGGAGAAGACTATATTGAAGTTTTAAATAGAGGATTTGAAGATCGTTGGGTTGACGTTTATCCAAGAGAAGGAAAAGCTGGTGGAGCATATTCTTGGGGAAGCTTTGACACAGATCCATATATCCTAATGAACTATACTGATGATTTAGACAGTATGTTCACATTGGCTCATGAATTTGGACATTCAATGCATAGCTATTATTCAAAATCAGACAATGATTATCTATATGCACAATATAAGATTTTCGTTGCAGAAGTTGCGTCAACTTTTAACGAATTAACTCTATTAGACTATATGTTAAAGAATGTTAAAGATAAACATGAAAAGATTTATATATTAAATCATTATATCAATATGTTTATTGGAACAGTATTTAGACAAACAATGTTTGCTGAATTCGAAAAGAATACTCATTTAGAAGTTGAAGAAGGAAATGCTTTAACTGCTGATGATTTCACAAGAATAATGCAAGAATTAAATGACAAATATTATGGAGAACATGTTGAAAAGAGCGAAATTGCTAGTTACTTATGGGCAAGAATTCCTCATTTCTACAACAATTTCTATGTATATAAATATGCAACAAGTTTCTGTGCAGCAAGTTTCTTATCAAGCAGAGTAATTGCAGGAGATAAAGAAGCGTTAAAGAGCTATAGAAACTTCTTAAAAGACGGATGTAGACACCAACCAATTGAACAATTAAGAACAGCTGGAATTGATATGGAAGATAAAAATTCTATTAACAAAGCTCTAGATGTTTTCAAAGGTCTAGTTGACGAATTAGAAAAAGAATTAGAAGCGTAGAAAGATTTTAAGGAGGGTTTTTTTCGTGTCTAAGAAAAATAAGAAAAAGAATAAAATTGAAAAAAATTCTTCAAATTTTTCAGAAGGCGGATTTGATAAATCTATTTTATCCAACTATTCTCAATGGCGAGAAGATTATTCCGAAAAAGAAATTTCTGAAGAAGTTGTTCTCGAATCCAAAAAAGAAATTGAAAAGGTTGATGACTTAGATTTTAAATCACATCTTATCAATTCAGAAGTGGAAGACCATACTTTTTCAACTGACGAAGAAAAGGCAAAATCAAGTGAGAAGGCTAAAGAGAAAGTTGAAGAAGTAAAAGAGAAAAAAGAAGAAAATAACGAAGAAGATGAAATTTTAACAGAAACACAAAGACTTCAACTTATTTATGGTAATGTTGTTCCCCTACACGAAAGACGTCGTAGGGGTAGCAAAGCTATTAAAAATAAGAATAAGGAAAAACACAAAGAGAAGAAACCTGAAGTTGTTGAAAGTGAAGATGTTAATGAAAAAGAAACTCCAAAAAAGGAAGTTGTAGTTGCTACTGCCGTAGAAACTATAGAGAAAAAAGAAAAAGTAAAAACTGAAGAAAAGAAAAAAGAAAAAGAAAAAGCTAAACCTAAAGAAGCTGTAAAGCCAAAAGAAGTTGTAAAACCAAAAGAGGTTGAAAAAGTAAAAGAAGAAAAGGACAAAAAAGATACTAATAAGTATGAAATGCCTAAAATTCCAAAAGCTTTAAAGATTATCTTTGCTTGTACCATCGTTTTAATGCTTTCAGTTGTTGGTTTCTTTGGACTTAAAGCTTATCATTCTCTTGAAGTAAAACTTCCAAATATTCTTGCTGGGGTTGAATCTAAAAAGATTGGATTTTATACTTCAAATATAGTTTTTAAAGATAAGACTATAGATAAGAATCAAGCAGAATATCTTATTTCACTTTTTGAGGGAGATGAAGCAAAACTAAAAACTGTTGAAAAATGGCTTAAAGAAGATGCTGAAAACTTAAAAAAAGATAGTAATTACAAGAGTACAAGACCGATTAGACTTCAAAAAAGTGGAAAAGTTTTAGGGCTTTTTGATGATTATAAAATTCATTTAGATCCTCTAAAATTGAAAGTTGAAAAGAATGACGATGTAGAAACTACAATTCTATTAGACGGAAAAGAAGAAGCTATTTCAGATAAAGAATATGAGTTATTCCCTGGAAAATATACAGTTTTTTACTATGATAATAATGTAAAATTAAAAGAAGAAGTTTCTCTTTTTTATGGTGAAAATTCTGATGTAACAACTATTTCTTATGGAGCTGGAACAGATTATCAACTTGCTAATGAAGTTGAAAAACTAGATACAAATGCAAAAGAAAGTTCTTTTAAGATTATAACTAGAGATGATAGCAGTATTTTGTTTGTAAATGATAAAAATACAGAACTTACTGTTAAAGAGTTTAATAGACTTTCTGGAACAAATATAAAATCTGGAGATATTTTAAAAGTAGTAACTAAAATGCCTTGGGGATATACAATTTCTGATGGAGTTACTTATCAAGGAGAAAGTAAAATAAATGTAAGTACTTCTCTTACAGATAAAAGACTTTTAAATGTAGCGATTAATAGAACAATTCAGTTATTGAGAGAAGATGTTCAATCCAGAGGAAAGAAAGATGCAAGTTTATTAACTGTTATGATAAATCCATCTTTAGAAATAGAAGCTAAAAGAGTTGAATCATTAATTAATAATGGAAGAGATTATGTTGGAGGTTATCCTTCAGTTGAGTTTGACCTTAATTCTTTTGATATTAGAGAATATGGTGATACTTACGAAATGTATATTGGTGGACATTTGTTAGTTCAAGAAACAACATATCCACAAAACAACAAACCACCACAACTATCATCAATAACACCTGTAGAATCTACAGTTGGATTCCATTTTATATATGATAAACAAAAGAAAAATTGGTACAGTAATATTTGGGGTTTCACAACTAGAACTATTACTAGAACTAATATAAAAAGTGTAGATATATCAAAAGATATGATTGCAAAATAAAAAACAACAAAAATTAAACCGACCTAAAAAATCTAGGTCGGTTTTTTATAAATTATATTGTTTGATTAATCAATTATATCTAACATTATATAAAATGCTACTATATTTAAACCTATTAAGGATAAATTTAGAGTTCTCAACAATTTAGGGTTTTTTGTATATTTACAAAAGAAGAATCCAAAAACTCCTAAAATAGTAGGTAAAAATAGTATTTCTTCATAATTTAGTATTTTTAAACTTGTGTTTGTATATACTGCATATAAAATGTAAGCGATACAAAATAATATTGCAAGTATAATTGTTAAATAAGGTATATTTTTTTTCACAACATCTCCTCCTAAAATATATTTAGCACTTTCGTACTATAAACTTATTATATCATAAAAAAATAAAAAAGAAAGTCTGTTACTTTGTATAAAAATATGATATAATTAAATGGTTGTAGTGAAGTGTTTTAGTATATAATATGGAGATACTTATAAGATGTATATAGTTGGATTTATCAAAAGATAGGATAGCAATCTAAAAACTAAATAAGATTTTAAAATAAAAAACGGCTAAATAACTAATGATTTTGAGTAATAAACTTCTTATTTTTAGTTATTTAGCCTTATTTTTTTAAATTATACATATTTGGAGTGTTTTTGCAATTTAGAATTCACTTATTAAAAGAAATATTAATAATTAATAATAATCATATAAGAAATTAATATAATTTGATAATTGATTTTTTTTTATCTTAGATATATAATTAAAATATAAGTTAGTGAAAATGTTTTTAGGAGGGAGATATTTTGAAGAAAATATGGAAAAATAATTTGAACATTTTGTTGCCACTTTTTGTAGTTATGTTTATTTATATTTCATTGGAAATAGGTGTTGCAATGTTTTTTGGTTATGTTATAGATTCTGCCAGTGGAGCAATAAATATGCAATTTTCTAAGGTTATGATTTATACTTTTGCTTTACTTATTACAGAGAGCGTTTTTAAATGGATTTATGAAGTTATGAGTTATAAATTTGTAGCTAAAATGTCTTTAGATACAAAGATTTACATATTTAATAATTTGATAAAACAAGATATTGAAAGTTTTTATAATAATGATGTAGGAGATAAGATTTCAATTCTTACTAATGATATTAATACAATAGAAACAGAGTATTTTAGAACATTTTTAAATTTGATTAAATCCGGATTTTTGTTTGTGTTTGCATTTGGTACAATTTTCTATGTTTCCTATCAAATGACAATTGCTTTAATGATATTGTCTATAATTTCATTTGTTTTTGGAAATATTCCGATGAAAAATTTAAAAACTTTTAAAGAGAAATTTTCAAATTCTCAAAGTGAGTATACTGCAAGAACAAGCGAATATTTTAATGGTTATGAAACAATCAAAGTGTTTGGACTGGAAAAATTTATTTCGAAAGTGTTTTATAATAACTCAAAAAATGTTTATGACAAAGGACTTGCATATCAAAAAAGATATAGTTTAGTAACAATGATTTCATACTTTTTTGGTGGTTTTACCTTTTTGGGTGGTTTTGTTTGTGGGGGATATTTAGCATATAAAGGATTTATAACACTTGGACAAATGATTGTTTGTGTTCAACTTACAAATCATATTGTAAATCCTTTGATGTTTGCTATAGAATCTTATGGAAAATTTAAGTCTGTTGATAAAATATTAAATAAAATCGAAAATACTTTAATTTCAGAAGAAAATGTTGAAACAACAGAAATTAAAGACTTTAATAATAAGATTTCTTTAGAGGATGTTAGCTTTAAATATGATGATAAAAAAGTTTTGGAAAACATAAGTTTTGATTTTGAAAAGGGTAAAAAATATGCTTTAGTAGGGTTATCAGGAAGTGGAAAATCAACTTTGATGAAGCTAATTTCAAAAAGAATTAAAGCAAATGAGGGGAAAATTTTTGTAGATGGGACTGATTTGGATGAAATTTCAAGAAATTCTATTATAAATTTAATTTCAACAATTAATCAAAATGTATTTCTATTCAAAGGAAGTATTTATGACAATATAACATTATTTAGTAAAGATTATTCGGAAGAAAAAGTAAAAAATGTTATATTGAAAGCTGAACTTGGTAAATATTTGGAGAGATTGTATGATAAGAAATTGATTTCTGAAAACGCAAATAATTTATCTGGAGGAGAAAAACAGAGAATTTCAATTGCAAGGTCTTTGATAAAGGATACAAAGATAATACTTGCTGACGAAATTTTATCAAGTTTGGATAATGAAATTGCATTTTCAATAGAAAAGGGACTACTTGAACTTGAAAATATAACATTGATTTCTGTAACACATAGACTGATAAAAGAAAATTTGAAGAAATATAATAAAATTTTAGTATTAAAAGATGGAAAGCTTGAAGAAACCGGAAACTTTGAAGAGCTTATGAATTTTGATTCATATTTCAAGAAATTATACACGATTTCTGAAGTTGAAAATAATTAATTTTAGGAAGAAAAGCTATAAAAGAATTAGTGGAAAGAAATGTTGAAAGTTGGGAACTTGACGAAATTTCAACAGAAGAGTTTGAAATATTGGCTAATGAGCTATTAGCTTGGTGTGGAATTTGTTAAATTATATAAGTTTTAATCCAATAAATAGTATAAAGAAAGCAAATTTAGGGAATTTATTATCTATAAAAAATTGGCATAGTAATATTAGGGGTTATACAACTAGAACTATTACTAGAACTAATATAAAAAGTGTAGATATATCAAAAGATATGATTGCAAAATAAAAA
>ERZ772930.69-NODE-69-length-40387-cov-6.32451_pt1 | contig 40387 bp, 31 predicted proteins | sample MGYA00511685_ERZ772930 | MGnify/ENA primary metagenome ERZ772930 (study PRJEB29015, sample SAMEA2738053) | human oral metagenome | biome: human oral; feature: human-associated habitat; material: saliva | place: China | collected 2226 ... | reverse complement strand
GAAAAACCATTATAGATATGACGCAATTTTCATATTTTCTATTTTAGCAATGTCTATCGGGTTGCTTTTTGACAGTCCTAAAGAAATTTTTTATGGATATATTAATATTTTAACATCTCCAAGTCATTTGTTGACTGACTATATGGCAGTTGGTGGAATTGGAGCAACATTTTTTAATGCTGGTTTACTAATGTTACTTGCATCTTTTGTGTTGTGGAGAAGACAACAATTGTTAACAGGCCCTATTATAGCTGCACTTTTTACACTATTTGGGTTTTCTCTTTTTGGAAAAAATTTATTTAATTCAATACCAATAACATTTGGTGTTTATCTTTATGCTAAAATTGAAGGATTAAAATTCAATACACTTACTATGAACAGTCTGTTTGGTACAGCACTTGGACCTGTTGTTAGTTATATCTGTTTTGGAATAGGACTTCCTTTTGCTCAGGGGTTTATTATTTCTTATGCAGTTGGGATTTTTATCGGAATGCTTATTCCCGCATTATCTTCATCGTTTCTACGCTTTCATCAGGGATATAGTTTATATAACATAGGTTTTACATGTGGAGTTATTGGGCTATTTATCCAAGGTGTTTTTAAATCTTTTTCGCTAGAAGTTACGAATTCTAAGATTATAAGTGATGGAAATATTAAAATTGCAATTATAATGTATGTATTTTTCTTTATAGTTTTCGGATTAGGATTTTATCTAAATGGATTTAGTTTTAAAAATTTAGGAAATTTATTGAAAAATAGTGGTAGGGCACCATCAGATTTTGGGAATATTTATGGTAGAGGTGTTAGTATGATAAATATGGCAGCTCTAGGAATTTTATATACAACATATGTTATAATAATGAAGCAGCCTTTAAATGGTCCAGTTCTTGGTGGAATTTTCACTATTTTCGGTTTTGGAATTTTTGGTAAGCATTTAAAAAATGTATTTCCTATTTTAGTAGGTACATTGATAGCATACTTTTTAAATATTTACGATCCAAAAAGTATTTCTGCTACAGTTACGATTTTATTTGCTACAAACTTAGCTCCTGTTGCAGGAGAATATGGTTTCATTGCAGGAATATTTGCAGGATTTTGCCATGTTTCCATCGTTTCAAGTGTTGGACTTTTACATGGAGGATTAAATCTTTATAACAATGGATTTTCAGGTGGTTTTGTTGCTGCAACATTAGTACCAATTTTTGAATCAATCAGAAATTCAAGATTTTTTGATAAAAATGAGGAGGAATAATTTTGAATACTATTAAAAATGAAGAAAATAGCGCAAAATTGATAGTTAGTGGACTTGTGCATTATTATTTTAGTAAAAGAGTTCAAGATTTAAAAATAGATTTTAAAATAGAAAAAAATTCCTTAAGGGTTATAGCTGAAGGGAATGTTAAAATAAAGCCAAAAGATTTAGAAGAATTAAATAGAATTTCAAATTCTGTAAGACTTCCGGAATTTGAAAATTACTATGATACTTTGATTGGATTTGGAAGTAATGCTAGTGATGTTTCAAACATAGATGCATTAGGCTCTATGGTTGATGAAGCAATAGTTTCTTACTCTGAAGATGGTCTTTTGACTATATATTTAGTTAGAAATTTCTAAGCCTTTAATATTTGGAGAATCATACATATTAGTTTATTGTAGGTGCTCAATGGGTATTACTACAATTATGCTAAATAAAACAACTATAAGGAGTAACATATATGAAAATATTAGAGGTTAAAGATCTTCATGTTAATGTTGGAGATAAAGAAATTTTAAAAGGTATTAATTTAGATATCTTTGAAGGAAAAGTTCATGTTATCATGGGACCTAACGGAGCAGGAAAATCTACGCTAACTAATTCTATTATGGCACATCCTAAATATGAAGTAACAAGTGGAGATATACTTTTTAAGGGTGAAAATATTAATGAATTAAGAGCTGATGAAAGAGCTAAACTTGGATTATTTATGTCTTTCCAAAATCCAGAAGAAGTAGCAGGAGTTACTGTTTCTAATTTTATTAGAGCTTCTAGAATGTCAATAACAGGAGAAAAAGAAAGTGTTGTTGAATTCCAAAGAGAGCTTGAAGAAAAAATGGAAAGTTTAACTATGGATAAATCTTATTCTCAAAGATATCTAAATGTTGGTTTTTCTGGTGGAGAAAAGAAAAAGACAGAAATTTTACAAATGGTTATGTTAAATCCATCGCTTGTAATGTTAGATGAAACAGACTCTGGTCTTGATATTGATGCTGTTAGAATAGTTTCTGAAAATGTTGAAAAGTTTAGAAATGAAAATAAGTCAATTCTAATTATTACTCATCACAGAGCTATTTTATCAAGAATTAAGCCAGATTATGTTCATGTTTTATATAATGGTAAAATTGTTAAAACATCAGACGCTTCTTTAATAGACAAGATTGAAAAAGAAGGTTATTCTTGGGTTGAACAAGAGGTGTAATTATGACATCAGAAAGAAAAAAAACACAAGTAGAAGAAATGGATAGAGGTGTCTATGATATTAAAAACGAGGTAAGATACTATTCAAAAACTGAAAAAGGATTAACTCGTGATATTGTAGTACAAATTTCTAAGGAGAAAAACGAACCGGATTGGATGTTAGAATTAAGATTAAAAGCTTTAGAAGTTTTTGAAAATTCTAAAAATCCAAATTGGGGACCAGATTTATCTCCGGTTGATATAAATGAAATTACAACATATATTCGTCCAGATGCAAAAATGAGTGGAGATTGGAATGAGCTACCTGATGATATTAAGGGAACTTTCGACGCACTAGGTATTCCGGAAGCAGAATATAAAAGAGAACTTTCAGGAGTTGGAGCTCAATACGACAGTGAAGTTGTTTATCACAGCTTAACTGAAAAAATGAAAGATCAAGGAGTAATATACACTGATTTTGAAACTGCTGTAAGAGAATATCCTGAAATTATAAAAGAATATTTTATGACTTGTATAAAACCAGAAGACCATAGATATGCTGCATTACACTATGCAGTTTGGAGTGGTGGTTCTTTTGTATATGTTCCAAAGGGAGTAAAAGTTAGTATTCCGTTACAATCATATTTTAGACTTAATGCTCCAGGAGCAGGACAATTTGAACATACTTTGATTATAATTGAAGAAGGAGCTTATTGTCATTTTATCGAAGGTTGTTCAGCGCCAAAATATAATGTTTTAAACGTTCATGCCGGAGCTGTAGAACTTTTTGTAAAGAAAAATGCGACTTTAAGATATTCTACAATTGAAAACTGGTCAAGAAATATGTATAACTTAAATACAAAGAGAGCTATTGTTGATGAAAATGGAACTATTGAATGGGTTTCAGGTTCATTCGGCTCAAAGGTAAGTTTACTATATCCAATGAGTGTATTGAGAGGAGAAGGAGCTAAGAGTGAATTCACAGGAATAACTTTTGCAGGTAATGATCAGTATTTGGATACAGGAGCTAAAGTAATTCACGCAGCGCCTAGAACAAGCTCATCAATAAATTCAAAATCTATATCAAAGGGTAATGGAGTTGCTATTTACAGAGGACTAGTAAGCGTTAAACCAAATTGTCCGGGTTGTAAATCAACTGTAACTTGTGAATCCTTGATGTTAGATCAAGAATCTCAATCAGATACAATTCCGGTAATAGATATTCAAACATCAGATATCGACTTAGGACATGAAGCAAAAATTGGTAGAATTGACGATGATGTAATTTTCTATCTAATGAGTCGTGGTATTTCTGAAGAGGAAGCTAAGGCTATGATTGTTAGAGGTTTTGCTGAACCTATAGCAAAGGAACTACCTTTAGAATATGCTGTTGAAATGAATGCGTTGATTAATCTAGAACTTGAAGGAACTATTGGTTAGGGGGTGTCTGTATGAGAGGAAATTTTATACCATGTAATACATGGAATTCAACAAGAGTTAATAATACAGAAGTGCTATTACCTAATTTAAGTCCAAAAGAATATTCATTAGTACAAAGCGAAAATAAGAATCTTGATTTTTCTTATGAAAAATTTTCATTTTCAAATGAATTAACTGAAACTTTAAAAGCATTTACTAATCTTTCATTGGATTTTGTTTCAACTAAAGAAAATTCTTTAAATAAAGTTGTTTCTTTAGAGTTAAATGAAGAAAATAATCAATTAGTTGATATTATAAAAATAAAAGCTGAAGAAAATTCAACTTTGAACTTAGCATTAGACTATTTCTCAAAAGAAGATGTAAAAGGCTTTAACCATACAATTATTGAAGTTGAGGCTGAAGAAAATAGTAATGTTAAAATTTTTATTTCTCAAAGATTTTCTTTAGATATTTTGAGTATTCAAAGTGTTTATTATAAAGTTAAGAAAAATGCGAATGTTGAATTTATTCAAGTTGATTTAGGAAGCAAAGAAAATTATTTATCATACATTGGAGAGCTTGTTGAAAAAGAAGCAAATGTAAGTATAAATTCAATTTACTTTGGAAAAAATGATCAAAAATTAGATTTTAATTATGTGGCAAATCAAATTGGATATGCTACAAATTATGATTTATCTATAAAAGGCGCTTTAGCTGACAAAGCTCAAAAGACTTGTAGAGCAACTATAGACTTTAAACGTGGCTCATCTACATCAAAGGGATCTGAACAAGAATATGTAACATTACTTTCTGACGATATTAGAAATGTTGCAGTTCCAATTTTACTTTGTACAGAAGATGATGTTGAAGGACTTCATGCTGCAAGTGCAGGGAAAATTGATGAGGATATATTATTCTACATTATGAGTCGTGGTTTCAGTGAAACAGAAGCAAAAAGATTGATATTAGAATCAAAATTTGCTGAAATAATTGACTTGATAGAAAATGAAGAAATAAGAAAGAGAGTTTATACAACTTTATCCAAAAAACTTTCGGAGGTATAATATGACTAAAACTGTTCTTGATATTAGAAAAGATTTTCCATATTTGAATGAAGAAAAAGTCGGGAAAAAAGTTATATATTTAGACAATGCAGCAACAAGCCAAAAACCACAAGCTGTTGTTGACGCTATAACAAATTATTATTCTTATCAAAATGGAAGTCCACATAGAGGTAGTCATTACCTTAGTATGTCTGCGACTGAAATTTATGAGGGAACAAGAAAAAAAGTTAAAAGTTTTCTTAATGCAAAGAGAACTACTGAAATAATTTTTACTAAAAATGCAAGTGAGGCTCTTAATTTAGTAGCCTATTGTTATCTTAATAAATTAGAAAAAGATGATGAAATAATGCTTAGTATTATGGAACATCATAGTAATCTATGTACTTGGCAATTCTTAAAAGAAAAAACTGGTGCTAAACTTAATTATATTTATCTTGATGACAATTACCAATTAGATATGAAATCTTTTGAAGAAAAAATTTCTGATAAAGTAAAATTAGTTTGTATAACAGCTGCATCAAATGTTGTAGCTACAATGCCTGACATCAAAAAAATTATTGAAATTGCACATAAAAATGGAGCAAAAGTCTTGGTTGATGCATCTCAAATTGTTGCGCATAAAAAGTTAGATGTTCAAGAATTGGATGTTGATTTCTTAGTATTTTCAGGACATAAAATGCTTAGTGCAATGGGTGTTGGTGTACTTTATGGAAAATTTGATCTTTTAAAAGAAATGGATCCTTTCCTTTATGGGGGAGATATGATTGAATATGTTTATGAAGATTATTCAACATATCTTTTACCAGCTGGTCGTTTTGAAGCAGGAACACAAAATGTTGGAGCTGTTGCTTCACTTGGAGCTGCTATTGACTATCTAGAAGAATTAGGATTTGACTATATAGAAAAATTAGAAAAAGAGCTTATGGATTTTGCTTTTGAAGAAATGAAAAAGATAGATTTCGTAAAGACTTATACTACAACTGAAGAAAATAGATGTCCAGTAATAGCTTTTAATGTAGAAGATGCACATCCACATGATGTATCTTCAATACTTGATAGTTTTGGAATTGCAATAAGAAGTGGACATCATTGTGCAGAGCCGTTGCATAGATATTTAAAAGAAAATGCAACTTGTAGAGTAAGTTTTTCTTTCTATAACACAAAAGAAGAAGTAGAATATTTCATTGAAAAATTAAAAGAAGTAAGGAGAATATTACATCTTGGACATTAGAGAAATTTATACTGAGATAATAACAGAAGAAAGTAGAAATACAAAAAATAAAAGATATTTAAATCATCCAACACATGAAGAAAAAGGTCATAATCCAAGTTGTGGCGATGAAATTACATTACAACTAGATATTGAAGACGGTATAATAAAAGATGCCTCTTATGTTGGAGTAGGTTGTGCAATCTCTCAAGCTTCAACATCACTTATGATTGATTTAGTAAAAGGCAAAACTTTAGAAGAAGCAAAAGAACTTTGTGAAACATTTTTATCTATGATTACAGAAGGACTTGAAGGTGATGAACTTAAAAAACTTAAGGATGCTATAGCTCTACAAAATATTTCTACAATGCCTGCAAGAGTTAAATGTGCAGTTCTTGCTTGGCATACATTAAAAAATATAATCGAAGCTAATTAAATAAGGTCGTAGCTCTTTTGAGTTGCGACTTTTTGTTTAGGAGGGTACATGAGAATTTTTTTCATATTATATTTGCTTTTGGGCGGTTTGTTAAATAACTATAAATTGTTAATTTCTATAATTTTTATAATGAATTTAATATCTTTTACAATATTTTATATTGATAAAAGAAAAGCTATAGAAGGCAAGAATAGAATTTCAGAGAATAGCTTATTGTTATCAGCGCTTATGTTAGGATCTATCGGAGCTTTTTTATCCATGCAAATATTTAGACATAAAACTAAAAAATTAAAATTTAAAGTTTTAGTTCCGATATTTTTTGTCGTGAAAGTATTGATTTTATATTATTTATATAAATATGTAACCTAGTGTTGACTTTGTTAAATTAAAGGAATATAATTTAGTTATAAGAATTATAAAAGTATTTAATCTAATAATATTTTAAATCATAAGGAATGGAGGTCTTTATATGTATAATTCAGAAATAATAATTTTAGGTTTAATATCGGTGCAATGTTGTGCAATAGCATTTGCAATCTATAGTGTGGAAAAAGCAATTAAGAAAAGCAAAGAAGAAACCCTGTCTAAAATAGATGAATTAAATAATACAATAAAAGAACTGGAGTCAAAGTTAGAAAAGAAATAAAAATATTTAAAGGAAGTAATAAAATTACTTCCTTTTTTAGCAAAAAAATTCCACTAAAAGTGGAATTAATTTTTAATATTAAATGTTAGAATTTATCTTTAAATATATCTTTAAATATATCGTATAAATTAAGGGCTATTGCTATTGCCATACAAGTAATTGTAACAGTAGAAAGATTATTGAAATCAAATATAATTAATAACACTAATAAAGTTGTTACTAAATAATTCATCCATTTTTTTCTCATAACTGACTCCAAGTTATTTAAATTACTACTAAAATTATTAAATTACCAAAAAGAATTATCCTTTTGCTTTTTTAATTTAAAAAATTTTTTTAGATTAAATGGTAATAAAATGATGCTAACAATAAATAAAATTATATTTAAAAAAGGTACTAGATTAATTAAAGTAAATAAATCAGATTGACCTTTTCCTTTTAATGAAGAATCAAGTATGTTTTTTTCTTTATCCATTATAAGCACCTCCAAAACTATATTAGTCAAATAAATATTTACACTACTATTATAACATATTAAAAAAATAAGTCAAGACTTATATTTTTTTTATGTAAGATATAATACCAAAAATAGTTATGAAGTTATGCTTTTAAAAAGTATAAAAGATTTAATAAAATTGTATATTTAAAATATTTTTTTAAAATATGTAAATTTATTATAAAAAAGCCAAAAAATTCAAAAAAAGGCTTTACATTTTACAGAAAATCTGTTAAAATTTAAAGATAATAATGTAATAGTGGGATAATATGTATTTTTATCTTTTTTTAATTTTTCAAAGGGGTGAAGCTTTATGACACATACTGAAAAGTATGGAATCACAGAAAGGGTTAGTTATTCAAAAATTCAAAATGTTTTGGATCTTCCAAACTTAATTGCCATTCAAACTGATAGTTATGATTGGTTTATTAAGCAAGGAATAAGAGATGTTTTTGACGATATTAGTCCAATTAGGGACTATTCCGAAGCTATGAAGCTGGAATTTTTAAATTATCGTTTAGAAAATGCTCCAAAGTATACAGAACAAGAATGTAAGGATAGGGATATGAACTATTCTACACTTCTAAAAGTTGATGTTCGTTTAACTAACAATAATACTGGTGAAGTTAAAGAACAAGAAGTGTTTATGGGAGAAATTCCATTGATGACTGACAACGGGACTTTTATTATTAATGGGGCTGAAAGAGTTATTGTAAGTCAGCTTGTTAGAAGTCCAGGTGTTTATTATGGAGAAGAAATTGACAAGTCAGGAAATAAGTTATTTTCTTCAACAGTAATTCCAAACAGAGGTGCTTGGTTAGAATATGATACCGACACAAATGGAGTTGTCAGTGTTCGTATTGATAGAACAAGAAAATTGCCTATAACAACTATGATAAGGGCATTGTTATATGAAACAAATGAAGAAATGGTTGAAAATTTCGGAGATATTAAAGAACTTCATACTACTTTGGAAAAAGATATAACAAAGAGTTATCAAGAAGCTATTCTTGAAATTTATAGAAAATTAAAACCAGGAGATCCAGCTACTGTTGAAAGTGGGGAAAGTTTATTACACAATTTACTTTTTGACCCTAGAAGATATGATCTTGCAAAAGTTGGTAGATATAAATTCAATAAAAAATTAGCTTTAAGAAATAGATTATTTGGAACAATTTTAGCTGAAGATATTTTCAAAACTGATAAATTCGGTGAAATGGAAAAAATTGCAAGTGTTGGAGATTATATAACTGAAGAACTTGCTGAAAAAATTGAAAATGCAGGATATAAGAGAGTTCATGTAAAAGTAGAAGACAAAGAAATTATCGTAACAGGTAACCACTTTGTTGATATTAGTGCGTTTGAATTGGGATTTGATATTTCATGTAATGGACTTTCAGAAAAAATTTATTATCCGGTTATGATGGAAATTTTAGAAGCTGCGTCAGAATATGAAGGCGAAGAATATGAAACACAAGTAAAGAGAGCTGTTAGAAATAGAGTTAAAGAGCTTTCTCCAACTCATATTATTCGTGATGATATCGAAGCTACTGTAAGTTATGAATTCAACTTATTCTATGGTCTTGGAATTTGTGATGACATTGACCATTTAGGAAATAGAAGAGTTAGAGCCGTTGGAGAACTTTTACAAAATCAATTTAGAATTGGTTTATCAAGAATGGAAAGAGTTGTTAGAGAAAGAATGTCAACTCAAGATCCAGATCTTGCTACGCCACAAGGACTTATCAATATAAGACCTCTTGTTGCGTCTTTAAAAGAATTCTTTGGTTCTTCACAATTATCACAATTTATGGATCAAAACAATCCACTTGCAGAACTTACTCATAAGAGAAGATTATCAGCATTAGGACCTGGTGGTCTTAGTAGAGACAGAGCAGGATATGAAGTAAGAGACGTTCATGAAAGTCACTACGGAAGAATTTGTCCGATAGAAACTCCAGAAGGTCCAAACATCGGTCTTATTACATCTCTAACAACTTATGCAAGAGTTGATGAATATGGATTTATTGAAACTCCATATCGTGTTGTAAATAATGGAATTGCTACAAAAGATATTGTTTATTTAACAGCTGATGAAGAAGATGAAGTTATTATTGCTCAAGCCAATGAACCACTTGATGAAAACGGACGTTTTGTAAACGAAAGAGTTAGTGGTCGTGGTATTAATGGAGAAAATGATATTTATCCAAGAGATTCAATTCAACTTATGGACGTTTCTCCACAACAAATTGTATCAGTTGGTACAGCAATGATTCCTTTCCTTGAAAATGACGATGCTACTCGTGCATTGATGGGTTCAAACATGCAAAGACAAGCAGTGCCTCTACTTGTTACTGAAGCTCCTATCGTAGGAACTGGTATTGAACATAAGGCAGCAAAAGATAGTGGTGTTGTTATTCTTGCTAAACAATCAGGAATTGTTACTAAAGTTGATAGTGATGAAATTCATATCAAAAGAGATTTAGATAATGTAGTTGATAAATATAGATTACTTAAATTTAAACGTTCAAACCAAGGAACAACAATTAACCAAAGACCAATTGTTAATGTAAATGACAGAGTTAATGCTGGAGATATTATTGCAGATGGTCCTTCAACTGAAAATGGTGAAATTGCACTTGGTAAGAATATTTTAATGGCATTTATGAACTGGGAAGGCTATAACTACGAAGATGCTATGTTGTTGAACGAACAATTAGTTATAGATGATGTTTTAACTTCACTACACATTGAAGAACATGAATGTGAAGCCAGAGAAATCAAATTAGGTTCTGAAGAAATCACAAGAGATGTTATAAATATCGGTGAAGATATGAGAAAGAACTTAGACGAAAATGGTATCATTAGAATTGGTGCTGAAGTTAACTCAGGAGATATCTTAGTTGGAAAAGTATCACCTAAGGGAGAAACTGAACTAAGTGCTGAAGAAAGACTTTTAAGAGCTATTTTTGGTGAAAAAGCTAGAGAAGTTAGAGATACTTCTTTAAGAGTTCCTCATGGAGAAACTGGTATAGTTGTTGATGTTAAATGTTATAGCAGAAAAAATGGAGATGAATTACCACCAGGAGTAAATGAAGTGGTTAGAGTTTATGTAGCCACTAAGAGAAAGATTAACGTTGGGGATAAAATGTGTGGTAGACATGGTAACAAAGGGGTTATTTCAAGAATAATGCCTCAAGAAGATATGCCATTCTTACCAGATGGAACTCCTTTACAAATCGTTCTTAATCCATTAGGGGTACCTTCTCGTATGAATATTGGACAGGTACTTGAAGTTCACTTAGGACTTGCAGCAAAAAGACTTGGTTGGAAGGTTGCAACTCCTGTATTTGACGGAGCAAGCGATGTGGATGTACTTGATGCATTAAAACTTGCTGGTTGTCCTGAATCTGGAAAAATTAGACTTAGAGACGGAAGAACAGGGGAGGAATTTGACAATCCTGTAACAGTTGGTTATATGTATATGTTAAAACTTCACCATTTAGTAGATGAAAAAATTCATGCTAGATCTATTGGACCTTATTCTTTAGTTACACAACAACCACTTGGTGGTAAAGCACAATTTGGTGGACAAAGATTTGGGGAAATGGAAGTTTGGGCTTTAGAAGCATATGGTGCAAGTCATACTTTACAAGAAATGTTAACTGTTAAGAGTGACGATATTGTAGGTAGAGTTAAGACTTATGAATCAATTGTTAAGGGTGTAAATATTCCTGAACCAGGTATTCCAGAATCATTCAAAGTTCTTATGAAAGAATTACAATCTTTATGCTTAGATGTTAAGTTAATTGATGAAGACGGAGAAGAAATTAAGCTTAAAGAAAACTCTGATGAAATCAAAGCACAACTTGTTTTAAATGAAGAATATGCTAATGATGAAGAAGAGGAAGAATTTGATTTTGATTCATTCTACGATCAATCAGGAAGTAATGAAGAAGAATTTGATGGTTTTGATCTTAGCTTTTTAGAAGATAAAGATGAAAAAGAAAAAAATAGTTCAAAAAATGTAGATAAGGACAAATTATTTATAGAGGAAGATATTGATCAATAACATAGAGGAAGGGAGTGGACTCCTTGTTGGAATTAAATAATTTTGATGCAATGAAAATTGGCTTAGCTTCACCAGATAAAATTAGAAGTTGGTCAAGAGGAGAGGTTAAAAAACCAGAAACCATTAATTATAGAACACTAAAACCGGAAAAAGATGGTCTTTTCTGTGAAAAGATATTTGGACCGGTTAAAGACTGGGAATGTAATTGTGGTAAATATAAAAGAATAAAATACAAGGGAAATGTATGTGAAAAATGTGGAGTTGAAATCACTAAGTCTAAAGTTAGACGTGAAAGAATGGGACATATAGAACTTGTTGCTCCAGTTTCTCATATTTGGTATTTTAAAGGAATACCTTCAAGAATGGGACTTATCTTAGACATGAGTCCAAGAGCCCTTGAAAAAATATTATATTTTGCAAATTATGTTGTTTTAGATGCAAAAGATACTGACCTTTATGTTAAACAATTACTAACTGAAGGTGAATATGAAGAAGCTTGTGAAAAATTCGGTTCAGAAAACTTTAGAGTTGGAATGGGAGCTGAAGCTATTAAGGAGCTTCTAGAAAACATCGACTTAGATGAACTTTCAGAAGAATTGAAAAAAGGCCTAGTTGATGCAACTGGTCAAAAGAAGATTAGACTTTCAAGAAGACTTGAAGTTTGTGAAGCTTTTAGAAAATCAGGAAATAGACCTGAATGGATGATAATTGATGTAGTACCAGTTATTCCGCCAGATTTAAGACCAATGGTTCAACTTGAAGGTGGGAGATTTGCAACTTCAGACTTAAACGATCTATATAGACGTGTTATCAACAGAAACAACAGATTGAAAAAACTTATAGAAATTCATGCTCCAGAAATCATTATGAGAAATGAAAAGAGAATGTTACAAGAAGCAGTTGATACATTAATAGATAATGGTAGACATGGAAAGGCTGTAACAGGAGCAGGAAATAGAGAGCTTAAATCTTTATCAGATATGTTAAAGGGTAAAACAGGAAGATTTAGACAAAACTTACTTGGAAAGCGTGTTGACTATTCAGGACGTTCCGTAATCGTAGTTGGTCCAGATTTAAAATTCCACCAATGTGGACTTCCAAAGAAAATGGCTCTAGAATTATTTAAACCATTTATTATGAAACAATTAGTAGAAGATGGAATTGTTCATAATATTAAAAGCGCGAAGAAATATGTTGAAAGATTAAATTCAAATGTTTGGGATATTTTAGATAAAGTTATCAAAGATCATCCGGTACTACTTAACAGAGCACCGACTCTTCATAGACTTGGTATTCAAGCATTTGAACCAGTTTTAGTAGAAGGAAAAGCTATTAAATTACACCCATTAGTTTGTACTGCATATAATGCTGACTTTGACGGTGACCAAATGGCTGTCCATTTACCACTATCAACAGAAGCACAAGCTGAAGCAAGACTTTTGATGCTTTCAACAAATAATATCTTAGCACCAAAAGATGGTAAACCTATTACAACTCCTACACAGGATATGGTATTAGGTTCATACTATTTAACTAGTGGAACTGTAGAAGAACAAGCTGTTCGTTCATTCATGGATTATGATGAAATGTTTAAAGCATATTCTACAAATAATGTTAAAATCCACGATACTGTTAATGTCCTATATAGAGATGAAGAAACTGGAGAAAGTCAAATTGTTAAATCAACAGTTGGTAGATTTATCTTCAATGAACATCTTCCTCAAGATTTAGGATTTGTTGACAGAAGTAAAGATAAATTCTCATTAGAAATTGATAGACTTGTAGATAAGAAAATGCTTGGTAAGATTGTAGATAAATGTTTTAGAAAACATGGAAATATCAAAACTGCTGAAGTGTTAGACTATATTAAATCTACAGGATATAAATATTCAACAGTGGGAGCTATTTCAATCTCAATGAATGACGTAATAGTTCCAGAAGAAAAATGGGAAATTCTTAAAGAAGCTGAACATAAGATTGCAGTTTATGAAGAATTATTTAGAGACGGTTTAGTTTCTGAACAAGAAAGATATGAATATGTAATCTCTGTTTGGACAAAAGCAACTGAAGATATTACAAAGATTCTTGTTGCAAAACAAGATCCGACAAATAGTATTTCAATCATGGCTGACTCAGGAGCCAGAGGTAATATTAACCAAATTAGACAGTTAGCTGGTATGCGTGGACTTATGAGTTCTGCAACTGGTAGAATCGTAGAAATTCCTATTAAAGCAAACTTTAGAGAAGGACTTTCTGTTCAAGAGTTCTTTATTTCAACTCACGGTTCTAGAAAAGGACTTTCAGATACGGCTCTTAGAACTGCTGACTCAGGATATTTAACAAGAAGACTTGTAGACGTTTCTCAAGATGTAATTGTTAGAGAAGATGATTGTTGTACAGATGAATATGTATTAGCAAAAGACTTTAAAGATGGAAATGCTATAGTTGAAAAACTTTCTGACAGAATAGTAGGTAGACATTCATTTGAAGATGTATTAAATCCAAATACTGGAGAAATACTAATTTACAAAAATGAAATGATTACCGAAGCTTTAGCAGAAAAAGTTGAAAAACTTGGAATTACAGAAATAAAAGTACGTTCAGTTTTAGGTTGTAAGTCAAAACATGGTGTTTGTGCAAAATGTTATGGACGTAACCTTGCAACAGGAAATCCAGTTAATATTGGTGAAGCAGTTGGTATTATTGCAGCTCAATCAATCGGAGAACCTGGTACACAGCTTACGATGAGAACATTCCACTCTGGTGGGGTTGCCGGCGTTGGAATCACACAAGGTCTTCCTCGTGTTGAAGAACTTTTCGAAGCAAGAAAACCTAAAGGGCTTGCTTATATTACTGAAATAGACGGTACTGTAAAATTAGTTGATAATAAGAAGAGATATGATATAGTTGTAACAGCCGATGACGGTGATGAAAGAATTTATGCTATTCCTTATGGAGCTAGAATAAAAGTTAAAGATGGTGAAGAAATCAAAGCAGGCGATATGCTTACTGAAGGTTCAATTAATCCACATGATATTTTAGCCATCAAAGGACCTACTGGTGTTCAAGAATACATCACTAAAGAAGTTCAAAAAGTTTACCGTAATCAAGGGGTAGACATTGATGATAGACATATTGAAATTATTATTAAACAAATGCTTTCAAAAGTTAAGATTGATACTTCAGGAGATACTAATTTATTAGAAGGAAGTTTAGTTCCTTTTAGAGAAGTAGAAGCTATTAACAAACAAATGTTAGAAGAAGATTTAATTCCAGCTACATTTGATAATGTTTTACTTGGTATCACAAAAGCATCTCTTGCAACTGAAAGTTTCTTATCAGCAGCATCATTCCAAGAAACAACTAGAGTTTTAACTGATGCTTCTATTAAGGGTAAAGCAGATGGATTACTTGGATTAAAAGAAAATGTAATCTTAGGTAAACTTATCCCAGCAGGTACAGGTATGAAAGTCTATAAATCTATTGAAATTGACTATGAAACAATGGAAGAAGAGGAAAGACTTGCTAGAGAAGCTGAACTTGAACATGCTGATTCTGAAGAAATAGATATATTTGATGAATCAAAAGAAGTAGAAGTTGAAGAAACAGAAACTACAGTTGAAGTTGAAGAAGCTGAAACTGAAGAAGTAGAAGAATAATATTTAGAGTCGGAAAATTTTCCGACTCTTTTTACGAAGAGAGGTAAAAGATGAAAAAAGCTTTAATTTTAACAGCATCTTTTGGTGGAGGTCATAACAAAGCTGCTAACAATATAAAAGAAAAGCTTGAGCAAAGAGGTTTTGAGGTAAATGAAATTGATCTTTTAAAAGAGATTTCTGAAAAATTAGATAATTTACTTGTTGGAGGATATCTGGGAATAGTAACTAAAACTCCAGAGATTTATGGACTAATTTACAAGAGCACAAATATTACACAGTCTCAAAATATTTTTTCAAAACCAATTTTAAATATATTAAGTAATAAAATATTACCAATTTTAGAAGAGAAAAAACCAGATGTAGTTATAGGAACTCATGTTTTTGCAATAGGTGTAATGGAACATATAAAGCAAAAAGATTATTATGATGTACCTTTTATTTCTGTAATCACAGACTATGTAACTCACAAAATGTATTTTAGTGACTATGTTGACTATTATATTGTTGCTAGTGAATTTACTAGAAATAAGATGATTGATGATGGAATAAAACAAGATAAAATTTTTGCTTATGGAATTCCAATTGATGATAGTTTTAAGGAAAGACACTATGACAAAAAAGAAGGGTTTAACATTTTGACAATATTTGGGGCTTTAGGAATGAATGATTTTTCTGAATACATTATGCCAATATTAGATATTGCTGATGACATCAAACTAACTATGGTTTGTGGTAAAAATGAAGAATTAAAAGAAAAGCTTGAAAAGAAATATAGCCTTTTTGTTGATCAAAATAGACTTGAATTTATTGGATATACTAATGAAATTGCAAAACTTATGGAAGAACATCAAATTTTAATTACTAAACCTGGTGGATTAACACTTACTGAGGCAATAATTAAGAACATTCCATTAATTATTCCTTTCTATATTCCTGGACATGAAGAAGAAAATAGAAATTTCGTTGTAGAGGAAGAAATTGGCGTTTACGCTAATGGGGTTGATGCAGTTGTAAAGGAAGTAACAAAGTTTTATAAAAATAGAAGAAGAGTTGAATATATGGCTTTAAATATGAAAGATATAGCTGAAGGATTCTCAGTAGATAAGATTGCTGATTTAGTTGAAAAAATTATATAAATACATTGACAAAAGGTATATCTTATAGTATAATGCACTTTGGACATATATTTTAGGAGGTTTATTATGAAAATTAAAAAATATTTAATTTCTGCTATGGCTATTTTCTTAATGGGTTCAATGGTTGCTTGTCAATCAAAACCAGCTGAAAATAAGAAAGCAGAAGAAAAGAAAGAAGAAAAGAAAGAAGAAAAACAAGTTGAAAAAGCTTCAGAAGAAGAAAAAGCAGCTACAATCAAAGCTTTAGAAGAACAAAAGAAAATTGAATTAGAAATTCCTAATTTAAAAGATTCTGATAAACAAAGCATTGAAAACAAATATGCTAACTTAATTTCTTCAGTTAAAGAAGATAAAATGGAAAAAGAAGATGTTCTTAAACTTAAAGATGCCGCTGAAAATTACGTAAACAACGTAAAAGAATCAAGAGGCGAAAAAGTTGAAAAGAAAGAAGAAAAATAATATATAATTTTTAATGAGAGTGTATAACTCTCATTTTTTTATGGATAAATTTCTTTGAACATAAATAATTTTTTAAATGAAGGGTAAATAAGAAATATATTTACTTCTTAAGTAAATTTATTTTAATTTAGTTTAAAATAAATAGTATAAAGCACTAATCACAATTATACTAATATTTATACCATACTTAAAATTTATAGAAAATAAGCTATGTAAAATTTTTACATAGCTGTTTTTTTAGCTAAAAAAATTTACATTAACATAGTAAGTATGATATAATGTATGTAGCTTTATGCCTTTTGATAAAGCTATATACATTTCATAATAACTACCATAGAAAAATTATCATAACAACATTAAAAAAGAGTTATGATTAAATTTAGGGCTTTATGATTATTGATAAAGCTATATATTATATAAAAATAAAAATTGAGATAAATTAAAGTTAATTGTAGTTATAAAAGGGGAGATAGACTTTGTTTGATAAATTAGAATTACTAATTGAAAAATTTGAGGAACTTGAAAAGAAAATAATAGATCCTGAAATTATGAAAGATATGAATGTTTGGCAAAAACTTGCAAAAGAACATGGTGATATGAAGCCAATTGTTGAAAAGTATAGAGAATATTCTAAACATAAAAAAGAGCTTGAAGAAAATAAAGAGATGTTAAAAGAAGGTTTAGATGACGATATGAAAGATCTTGTAAAAGAAGAAATTTCTGAACTTGAAGATAGCATCGAAAAAGAAGAACAAGAACTTAAAATTTTATTATTACCAAAAGACCCTAATGATGATAAGAACGTATTTATGGAAGTTAGAGCTGGTACAGGTGGAGATGAAGCTGGACTATTTGCAGAAGATCTTCTTAGAATGTACAGAATGTTTGCTGATAAGCAAAGATGGAAAACTGAAATAATGAGTATTTCAGAACAAGGTGTTGGTGGAATTAAAGAAGTTGTGTTCTTAGTTAAAGGACAAGGGGCTTATTCAAAATTAAAATATGAAAGTGGTGTGCATAGAGTTCAACGTGTTCCTGCAACTGAATCAAGTGGTAGAATTCATACTTCAGCAGCAACTGTTGCTGTTTTACCAGAAGTTGAAGATGTTGACGTAGTTATTAACCAAAATGATCTAAGAATTGACGTTTATAGAGCAAGTGGTAACGGTGGACAATGTGTAAATACAACTGACTCTGCTGTAAGAATTACTCATATTCCTACAGGACTTGTTGTTACATGCCAAGATGAAAAATCACAACTTAAAAATAAAGATAAGGCAATGAAGATTTTAAAATCTAGACTTTATGAAAAGTATCAAGAAGAACAAAATAAAGATATTGCTGATGCTAGAAAATCTCAAATTGGTTCAGGAGACAGATCTGAAAGAATTAGAACTTACAATTTCCCACAAGGAAGAGTTACAGATCATAGAATTAATATGACTATTTATCAACTTGATAGTTTCTTAAATGGAGATATAGGTGATATGATAGATGCATTAATTACTAGTGATCAGGCTAAGAAAATGTTGGCGATTGCGGAGTAGTGTATGGAACGTATTTTACAAAATAAATTAACTAGATTTGGTATTTATGTTGTATTGTATGTATTTGGGGTATTTGTATTTTTTAATTTGGTTTTTGCTAAAAATGAATCTGAAAAAATCGATAATTTAGTGAAAAATGTTGAAACTGAAAGTAGCAGCACACAAGAGGAAACAAAAAATATAAATGCAAATGGAATAGATGTCAGTAAACTATCTACAAATGTTAATACAGGAAAACCAAATAGTATTTTAACAGAAAAAACTATTCTTGAAGGTCTTAAAAATAGTGATGATCCTGATGTGAAAGAGATTTTAAAAAACAAAGATAAATTAAGCTTAAGCTATTTAGCCTTACTATATAGAAATCCAGAAGCTAAATTATTTATACAAGATAAATTAGAGAATAGAACAGTAGATGAATTTACTGGAGAAAGTGTTGGTTTCAAGAGAGATATTCCTTATTATTTGCAATGGGATAGACGTTGGGGACAAAAGAAATATACTAGTGAAAATATTGCTATAAATGGATGTGGTCCAACTTCTATGGCAATGGTTATATCGGGATTATTGAAAGACGACTCAATAACGCCGGTGGAATTGGCAAAGTATGAAGAGTATGCTGAAGGAGCTGGAACGGGATGGAAATATTTTACAGAAGTTCCAGAAAAATATGGAATAAAGGTTAAAGAATTATCAACTGATGAAAAAATTTATAAAAATGAGTTAAGTAATGGTAGACCAATAATCGCTAATGTAGGCCCTGGAGATTTCTCCTCAATTGGACATTATATTGTTATAATTGGAGTTGATGACGATGGAAATTTCATCATAAATGATTCAAATAGTCCTACAAATACAAGTGAAAAATGGAGTTTTGAAAGGTTAAAACAACAAATAAAAAATTCTTGGTCTTATTATAAAGGAGAATAGGTTTGAATTTTTTGAATAGAATTTTAGAATTTTTTGCTTATTTTTTTAGATCAAAACCAGAAGGTTATGATATAGAAAAATTTGGATTTACCCATATTTTTCTAGTTACATTTGCTTTTGTTGGAGCAATTTTAATATATGTTAATAGAGATAAACTCAAAAATAGTAATAAAAATATTTTAAAATTTTTTGTTGTATTATTATTTTTACAACAAGTAATTTTGTATGGATGGTATATAATAAGTGGGGCTTTTTCAATAGAGACAAGTTTGCCTTTATATGATTGTAGAGTTGCTATTATATGCTTAATATATGGGGTATTTTTTAATAATAATAAATCTAAGAGAATTGGTATATATTTAGGGTTTGTAGGCTCAATTGTAGCTTTAATATCTCCTGATTTAGATAGATTTATCTTCCCACATTATACTTGGATAAGCTTTTTTGTAGGACATATACTATTACTTTGGGTAAGTTGTTATATCTTCTTCGTAGAAGAAATAGAAATTTCATTTAAGAAATATACTGAAGTATTTATTTTTACAAATGTTTTGCATATAGCTGTTATAATTTTTAATAGTATTAGCAAAAGTAATTATGCATTCTTATCAGAGCCACCGATTTTTAAAGAAGTTGCAGGAAGATTGCATCCAATAACATATATAGCAATAATGATGTTAATGTTGAACTTTTCTTTATATCTTGTTCATTCATATTTTATGAAGTCAAGAGATGGAAAATTAAAATTATCACATAGAAAAATAGAAAATTAAAACAAAAAAAGTACTGACAATTAAGTCAGTACTTTTTCTTTTTAAATAGAATGTTTGAGGGTTTATTCCTATTTAACTAATACACCGTTTGAATCAAAAGTATAATTTACATTATTTATATTAAGTGTTTTGCTTTGAGCTATACGTCCATCATTTTCGGCATAATACCAATTTCCATCAACCATGAACCATTCATTGGCAGCAATACGTCCGCTAGCATTAGCAAAATACCATACTCCATTAACCATAAACCATTCGTTTGATGCGATACGTCCACTAGCATTAGCGAAGTACCAACTACCATTAGCTATAAACCATTCGTTAGATGCAATACGTCCACTAGCATTAGCAAAATACCAATTTCCATCTACTAATACCCATTCGTTCTTTGACATTGTTCCATTAGATTCAAGATAGTACCATTTTCCATTTTCTTCAAACCAACTATCTTTAATCATATTTCCATCTTTATCAAATCTATACCATTCGTTATTTATTAATTTCCATTCATTTTTTACTTCTTGTTTGTTATTATCCGGGAAATCTAAACCAGCTTTTTCATACTCTATAACTAGAGGATAAATTCCTATGCTATGAACATCTGAAATTTTTACTATATCATTACTTTGTTCAAATTTTAAGTCTTCTTTTTTATCTCCATTTAAATAATAAACTGAGACTACTTTTTTATTTGCAGCAACTCTTCTTAGGATTTCGAATTCTCCGTATGCTAATTTAGTTCTCTCGCAATTTTGTCTTAAAGTATTAACTAAAACTAAATCTAACACCATTACATCTTTATCCTTTAATTGTTGATAATCAGCTTTATCTAAGTGGTTACTAATTAAGAATAAATCTTTGAAATCCATACCTTTAATTGTTGAATTACCAGGTTTACAAGTAATAGAACCATTAGTTCTTCCCAATATTTTATCTTTAACTTTAATTACTTCAGCACTTCCACAAGAAGAATGGTCAAAAACATATTTGATTCCAGGAACACCCCATTCAGTCTTATCTTTTACAACAAGAGGGAAGGTATCAATAATTAATTTTTCGTTTGTTGGCTTAGTAACATAAGTTACATCTTCCATCAATCTAACTTTTAAATGACCTAATTCATCAGTTGTTGCCTTTGTAGTATGATTTTCACTAATAAATTGAATTTCTTCATTTACAAGAGGTCTATTATCTTTAACAAATTTAATATCCATTTCATAAGTTCCGTCATTTAAAGTTTTAAAAGTGTTTTCTTTAACAACAAGTTCTTTTAATTCTTTTTTATCTTTGAATGCATAAGGGAATTGTCCTTCTTTTGTAGCTTCAAAATGTTTATTATGCATAAAGTATTTAAATGAAACTAATTGCAAGAAATAAGAGTTCCTTTCGAATAATTCAAGAGCAGGTAATTGACCATTTTCGTCAAGAGAGAATTCTCCTTCATAACGTTGTTTACTTGAGTTAAATAATTTGAATTTAACATCTTTTTTATCTGCACCTTCAGGAAGCTTTACTGTAATAGGTAATGTTTTAACCTTGCTTTTGCTTATTTCACAAACAGCGTTTGAATTATCAGGACAGTTTGGACATGGAGTTTCTGAATCATTACCACCAAGACCAGGAATGTCATTTCCAACTCCATCATAACGTTTTAAAAATACAGCTTTTACTTTTCTATCTTTACCTTGAGAAGAATCACCTTCTGCTACTTTTGGCCAATATAAACCATCTTCAGGATCTTTTATAACAGTAAATTCTATTGGTTTTTCTAAGTAGTATTCAGAATCTTTATCCTTCATAGTTATTTTATAAGATTTTCCAATACTAGCATCAAAGTTAAGGAAGTTATTTTCGTTTCTTCTGATTTGAACTGAATCTGATCCTATTTCTTCTATTTTAAAGTCGATAGATTTTGTTACATGTTTTCCACCATGAATAACATAAATTCTAACTAAGTATGAACCTTGATAAACATTAAGTCTTTCAACTTTTTCCTTAGTATCTGTTACAACACTATCATCGTCATTTATTCTGAATTTAAAACCATTCATTTTAAATGTATATTCAAGGGCTCTAACTATATTTATAGTATAATCAGTATTCTTGTAAAGTTCTAATTCAACCTTTCCATTTTTACTTACAAATTCTTTAACTTCTCCACCGCCAGTTACTACGAATTTTACATTATCTTCAGTAACTGCCTTATGGGTAGTTGTATCAAAAACTTCAAGAACTTTTTTAGTTAATTTTCCGTTTTCAGGTTTTGTACCAACTAAATCAGATTTCTTAACTACTATTAATTTTTTTACTTCATTACTTGAAGTTTTTCCAGATACTTCATCGTAGTATTTTGCAATTCCATCTTTATTAGCTTTAAACCAAATGTAATTTCCGTATTCGTTACCTAGTTTTAAAGTATATTTATCTTTATCAGTTGAAATTCCTAATTTCATTCTGTTTCCAACTGGAGCTTCAACGCCTTTTAATTTTCCGTTTTTAGTTACGTAGTCTTCCATATCCTTGTTTTCTTTGTTAAAAGTATGGAAATTTATACCGTCTGGAACTGGTGTTCCATCTTCAAATACAACATCAATATCTTGAATTGTTACTTTTTTATTTTCAATTTCTGGTTCTTTTTCTTCTTCATCATTATTTGAAGTCTTTTCAAAAATTATACTATTAATTTGAACTTCATCACCATTGAAGTTAGAAGTACGCATAATCTTTTTTAATTCATCAAATTTTAAAATATAAAGATCTTTTTTATCTTTTTTAATATTTGAAAATTGATAGTCTGTATTTCCAACAATTTCAATAGTATAAAGATTTCCTTTATCTTCAACTTCTGTAAAGTCAAAAACGCCATTATTACTAGTAATTTCGTATTCGTCTTCTCCCCAATCCGCATAATCAGGATGAGTTTTTACTTTTAAAGTAATTTCCTTAGTTAATTTTTTTCCTGTTTTTTTGTCGATAGCAGGTAAACAAAAGTCAGGAAGTTTTTCGTCTTCATATGTATTTGACTTTTCAGCATATACTGTATTGCCAATAACAGCAACTGTAGGAGTCAATGCTAAATTTAAAAGCAAGGACATCGCTACGAATTTTTTAAAAACACTTTTTTTTGTTTTCATTCTTTCCTCCATAAAATAAATATTTACTATATGATTGTATACTGAATGAGTATTTTTTTCAATAACAGTATAAATGCAATTTAATCCACTATACAACAAATATAATGCCAATCTACTTATTATAAACTAAAAATATATAAATAAGAACGGTCTTGTTATTTTTTTGACATATCTAATATATTAGTTAAATTTATAACTTTTAATATATTTGTTAATAGAATATATTTATATAAAATATTTCTAAAATTTTATTTAGTGTTTACAACGATTAGGTTATTGATTTATCACGATAAATACAAAAGAAATATTTATAAATGTATAATTCGAAGCTTATAATCAAGTTGTTTAATATGATAAAAGCATATATAGTTAAATGTAATTGTATGTTTATTAAAAATTTTTTATGGAAGTCATTTTTTTATTTATAATAGTTTTGAATCATATATTTATATTAATAAGAGAATACCAAAGTTTTTTTGTCTCAGTTATGAAAAATATTCAATTTTATGGTATACTATAATATGGTATTATATATTGTAAAAAAGGAGTTTTAATTATGAAAAATTTATATTTATTATATGGTGGAAAGAGCGCTGAACATGAAATCTCAGTTTTAACTGCAAAGTCTGTTATTAATAATTTAGATAGAAATAAATATAAGATATTTCCTATTTATGTAGATAAATGTGGAAGATGGAATTACTTAGGAGAAAATACAAAAAATATAGAAGATGATAAGGAAATTGTTGTTGAAGGTAGCGGAAATGTTGCGGATTCAATTTCTAAATTTTTTGCAAACAATTTTATAAATGACAATGCTATTTTCTTTCCTGCAATGCATGGAACTTTTTCAGAAGATGGAACTATTCAAGGTTTCTTTGATATAATGGATCTTACTTATGTAGGTAATAATGTATTATCTTCTGCTGTTTGTATGGATAAGGGTACTGCTAATGATGTTTTTGCTGGAAATGGTATTTTACAACCAGAGTATTATTTAGTTACAAAATATGAATTTGATAAGAATAAAGATTTACAAATAAAAAATATCCTTGAAAAAATAGGTGAAGTTTCTTTTATAAAACCATGTAATGCAGGTTCAAGTGTTGGTGTTACTAAGGTAACTAAAAAAGAAGAAATTGAAGCAGCTCTTGTTGAAGCTTTTAAGTATGATACTAGAGTTTTAGCTGAAGAAGCTGTTGTTGGAGATGAACTTCAAGTTTTAGTAATGGGAAATAATATATTAAAGGCAACATTACCTGGAGGTGTAAAAGTTACTAGAGAGTTTTTTGACTATGAAGCAAAATATCTAGATGAAACAACTGATCACATTATTCCATGGGATTTATCAGAAGAAGAAATTAAAGAAATTCAGTCTGTTGCAAAAAGAGCTTATGCTGTTACAAATTGTAAAGGCTTTGCAAGAGTTGATATTTTTGTAAGAGATAGCGATAGAAAAATGCTAGTTAATGAAATTAATACAATTCCGGGAATGACTGCTGTTTCTATGGCTCCAGCTATGTATATGAAAACTTTCAATAAAACTTATGGAGACTTTTTGGATGAGTTAATTGAACTTGCGATTGAAAATAAAAAAGAAAAAGATTCTTTAACAACTAATAGGGGGTAATTATGTTAAAAGCAACTTTAGAAACTATCGCAAAAATAGTTGGTGGTAATTTAGTTACTATAAGTATGAAAGATAAAGTTGTAGAAGGAGTTTCTACAGATACTAGAGATATAAAAGTACAAAATTTATTTATTCCACTTGTTGGAGAAAAATTTGATGGACATAATTTTGTCTTTGATGCTATACAAAAAGGAGCGGTTGCTACTTTATGGGATAAAAAACATCCTACTCCTTATCTTGATGCAGGAATTATTATAGTTGATGATACATTAAAAGCATATCAAAAACTAGCAAATAGTTATCTATCTGCTACTGGAGCTAAGGTAATTGGAATAACAGGATCAAATGGTAAGACAGGAACAAAAGATATCTTAGCGTCAATTTTAGAAGAAAAATTTAGAGTTCATAAGACTGCAAAGAATCTAAATAATGATATTGGACTTCCTAAAACTATTATGGAAATGGATTTAGATGATGAGGCTGTAGTTTTAGAAATGGGAATGGATAATTTTGGAGATATTAGAACTTTAACTAATATAGCAAAACCTGATATTGCAGTAATAACTAATATTGGAGATAGCCATCTACAAGAACTTGGAACTAAAGAAAATATTGCTAGAGCAAAGTTTGAAATTTTAGAAGGGTTAAAACCGGATGGAGTTTTTATTTTTAATAATGATGATGATATTTTAAGAGAAGTTATTAAAGAATTTACAATTTCTCAAAAGATTATTAAGATTGGAACAAGAGAAGATTCTGATGTAATCATAAGACCTATTCGTTCAGATGAAGAGGGAAGTAGCTTTTCTATTGGAGAATATGCTTATAGTATTCCATTTATTGGAAAACATCAAATATATAATGTATCAGTTGCCATTGCAATTGCAGGACTAATGGGAATGAATTATGCTGATATCGTAAGGGGACTTGCAAAAGTTAAACTTACGGGAATGAGAATGGAGCTTATGCATTTACCGAGTTTTGATATATTAAATGATTGCTATAAATCAAATCCTCAAAGTTTAACTTCTTGTATAGAAACAGTTTATTCTATGAGAGGATATAAGAATAAGATTTTAATCCTATCAGATATGCTAGAGCTTGGTGAAAACGAAAGAAAATTACATTTTGCAGTTGGGGAAAAAATAGATAGAAATAAAATTGATTATGTAATTTGTATTGGAGATTTAGCTAAAGAAATATACAATGGAGCAAATAGAAATTTCAATGTAAATAACTTATTCCACTTTGATACTAATGAGGAAGTAGTAAAGAAAGTTAAAGAAATTCTTTCTCAAGATACTTTAATTATGGTTAAGGGAAGTCGTGGAATGAAACTTGAAAAAATCATTGATATGTTAAAGGAGATTTAGAATGAATAAAGAAAGACTTTTAAATACATTTTTAGATTTAGTAAAGATTTATTCGCCTTCAAGAAATGAAATTAATGTTATGAAATATATAACGGAAAAATTAGAAAAACTTGGAGTTAAATATATTTTACATGACCACTCAGCTGAATATGGTGGTAATACACCAGTTATAATTGCAAAGCTAGAAAGAAATTGTGATGATACTAACTTAAAGGCAATATCACTTTCTGCACATATGGATGTTGTAGAGCCTTCAAAGGATTTAGATGTTTATGTTGAGGATGGACTTGTTAAAACAAGGACTGAAACAACTTTAGGTGGAGATGATAAAGGTGGAGTTGCGATTATTCTAGAAACTTTTGAGAGTTTAGTTGAAAATAATTTACCTCATAATGATCTATTTGCTGTAATAACACCTTCTGAAGAAGTTGGTCTTTTAGGTGCTAAATCTATTAAATGGGAAGAAATTCCTGATGAATTTACACCTGCTAAAGATATGCTTGTTCTTGATAATGGAGGAGGAGCGGATTTTGTAGCAGTTGAAGGACCTTGTATGTATAAGATTAATGTTCATTATGAAGGAGCTTCTGCGCATGCTGGTATTGAACCTGAAAAAGGTAGAAGTGCTATATTAGCTATGAGTAATGCTATTGCAAAGATGAAAATAGGAAGACTTAATGATTATACCACTTCAAACATTGGTAGTATAATTTCTGAATTTCCAACAAATGTTGTTCCTAAAGATTGTAAAATCAGAATGGAAGTAAGATGTTTAAATGAAGATGAAGCAAAAGAAAATGTTGAAAATTATGTAGATATTTTTGAAAAGACAGCAAAAGAATTTGAAGTTAAATGTAATATAGATATAGAATATGATTATCCGCCACTAAAACAAATAGATAATAATGTGCTTTTAAATAAAGTTTTAGATGCTTATAACAATGTTGGAGTTATAGCTAAGCCTATAAAAATTGGTGGAGGTTGTGACGGAAATATCTATTTAAAAAATGGATTCAATTCGGTTATTTTAGGGGTTGGAATGTATAAAATCCATACGATTGAAGAATATTTAGTTATTTCTGATATGGAAAAAACAGCTGAGGCTGTTTTGGAATTCATTACAAAATAGGAGGAAATATGTATAAAGGATATAAATTATTGCAAGAAAAACATATTAAGGATGTAAATTCTGATTGTGTTTTACTTGAACATGAAAAAACAGGTGCTAGAGTTTTCTTAATGAAAAACAAAGATGATAATAAAACTTTTAGTATCGGTTTTAAAACTATTCCAAAAGACAACACGGGAATATGCCATATTATTGAGCATTGTGTGCTATCTGGATCAAGAAAATTTAAAACAAAAGAACCTTTTATGGATATGGTAAAGATTAGTACGGCAACTTTTTTAAATGCCTTAACTTTTCCTGATAAGACTGTTTATCCAGTTTCAAGTAGAAATGACAAAGATTTCAAAAACTTAATGGACGTATATATGGATGCTGTTTTCTTTCCTGTTATGAAAGAAGATAGAAGAATTTTCATGCAAGAAGGTTGGCATTATGAATTAGAAAATGAAGAAGACGAACTAAACATTAAAGGTGTTGTTTATAATGAAATGAAGGGAGCATATTCAGTTCCTGAAACATCTTTATATTATAAAGTTAATAATGCTCTTTGTCCTGATACAGTTTATGCAAAGGAGTCAGGGGGAGAACCTTATGAAATTCCAAAATTAACTTACGAAGATTTTTGTGAATTTCACTCTAAATACTATCATCCATCAAACTCATATATTTATTTATATGGGGATTGTGATATGGAAGAAAGACTTGAATTTTTGGATAGAGAATATCTTTCAAAATTTGAAAAAGAAGAATTGGATAATTTTGAAGGAAGTCAAAAAGCTTTTGAAAAGCCAAAAAATGTTTTTGATGAATATTCAGTTTCTAAAGATGAAGATACTAGCAATAAGACATTCTTAGCTTATGTTTCTTGTTTTGGAGAAAGTGAAGGCTTAAAAGATGGTATAATTTCAAAATTATTAAATGAAGTCTTAATTGATATGCAAGGAGCTTATTTAAAAGAGGCTCTTCTAAAAGCTAATATATGTGAAGATGTTGCTTCTATTTCAATGGAATCTACAAAATATTCAAGCTTTGGAGTATATATAGTAAATTCTGAAAGAGAACATTTAGATAAATTCAAAGAAATTGTTGAGGACACTTTAAGAGAAGTTGTAAAAAATGGAATTGATAAAGATAAATTAATGGCTGTTTTAAATAGTACAGAATTTTCTATTAGAGAGCTTTTGAATTCTACAACTGCTGGAATAGAATGTTTATTCCATGTATTTGACAATTGGCTATATGGTAAAAATCCAATGGATTCACTTTCTTTTGATGAAACATTATCAGAAGTTCGAGAAGAAATTTTAAATAATAGATTGTTAGAAAGAATTATTGAAGAAAATGTATTAAATAACAATCATAAAGCTTTTATAGTTCTTGCCCCAAGTGCTGGTCTAAATGATAAAAAAGATTCAGCTCAAAAAGAATGGTTAAAGAGATATAAAGAGTCTTTAAATAAAATTCAATTGGAAAAAATCATTGAAAATACTAAGAATTTGATTGAATATCAACAAACTGAAAGTACAGAAGAACAAAAAGCTACAATTCCGAAATTAAAAATTGAAGATATTGATAAGGAAACTTTAAAAATTCCTAACGAGATTACTAAAACAGAAGATGTTACAGTTTTAAAACATGATCTTTTCACATCTGGAATAAGTTATGTTGATATATGCTTTGACTTAAAACACATTTCTAAAGATGAAATAGTATATGCTTCATTAATTGAAAATTTACTTAAATCTTTAGATAAAAAGTCAATGTCATATAAGGATTTTTCAGTTGAAACATTTTTACGTTGCGGTGGAATCTCCACGTCAATCACAACTATGACAAATTCTAAAAATAGAGAAAAATTTGTTCCTAAATTCATAGTAAGTGTAAAATTCTTCCCAGAAAAATTAAAAGAAACAATAGAACTTTTAAAAATCTTATTGAAGGAAACAGTGTTTACAGATAAGAATAGAATAAAAGAAGAAGTTTTAGCTATAAAAGGTGAATTAGAACAAGATGTTATAGGTGCTGGACATATATACGGAATAAATAGAGCTAAATCTTATTATTCTAATAAGGCATATTATGATGAAAAAGTTAAAGGTATTGACTATTTGAAATTCATTCAAGATTTAGCTGATAATTTTGATGCTAAAATTGATAATGTAATTGAAAAAATGGAATTTGTTTACAATAGAATGTTTAAATTAAAAGAATCTATTGTAAATATAACTACAACAAAAGATAATTTCGAAAATATTGAAAGAGGTTTTGTGAAACTAGTAAGAGAATTTCCGAATATTGAAGATTCATCTTATGACTTTACGTTTGAAAAAGAAAACTTAAAAGAAGGAATCGCAACATCATCTGATGTAAATTATGTTACATTTGCTGGAGATATGAAGAGATATGGTGTTGAATACTCTGGAAGTTTTGCATTACTTTCAAAAATATTGAGTACAACTCATATGCACAATAATATTAGAGCTATTGGTGGAGCTTATGGTGCTGGTTTTAGTATAACTAAAGATAGTGAAATAATTATGTTTAGTTATAGAGATCCAAATTTAAAATCTACAAAAGAAATATTTGCTTCAGTTGGAAATTATGTTTCAGAAATGGAAATATCAGAGGAAGATTTAGAAAGCTTTAAAATTTCATTAGTAAAAGATTTTAATCCGTTGCTAACTCCAAAACATAAGGGTTATACTTCAATGATTATGTATATTACAGATTCTAACGAAAAAGAATTAGAATTATATCTTGAACAACTTCTAAATGCTAAATTAGAAGATTTAAAAGAGTTATCAACTCTGATAGATAAAGTGTTAAGTCAAGATTCGTTCGTTGTTGTGGGTAATACTAATAAAATAAAAGAAAATTCTGAAGAATTTAATAATATTGTAGTTCTAAAAAAATAATATTAATTTTAGAAAATATTGGAAGGCTAAACAATCTTAGCCTTCTTTTTTATTAATAAAATTAATTGATACTTATAAAATCTAAGTTATAATATATTGATTAATATATGTCTATAAATAAAGGTTATAATTAAAAATTATATATAAAGAATTACTATTAATAAATTATTGACTTAATTACTAAATATGATATAATTTTATTAATCAAATATATTTTGAACAATAAAATATATTATTACATAATTTAACAATATATTTGATGAGTATTATTTGGAGGGTATAATATGAATAAAAAAGGAATAAGTATATTGTTATTATCAGCTATGCTTTTTAGTGTTTCTGGATGTGGAAAGACAGCAAAGAGAGTAGATGATAAAACTGAAACAAAAACCGAAGAAACTGATAACAAATTGACTATTAGTAAAGTTGATTTAAATGATCCAAATTTAGAAGAAAAGTGGAAAAAAGAACCTGCATATGGAAGAAAAATAATAATTAACTTTGATGGAGGCCTTTGTGCATCTACTTTGGGTGTTACTCATGCAAAGGGATATTTTGCAAAGCAAGGTATAGAAACGGAAGTAGTTAATAGTCCAGAACCTAAAGATGCTATTGCAACTGGGAAGATAGATGTTATGGTTGAGCATATTTCAACATCTCTAGTTCCAGCTATCAATGGATTAAATATCACTTTTACAAGAGCTGTAAATACAGGATGTAGAACTATGTTTGTTTTAAACGAATCTGAAATAAAGTCAACAAAAGATTTAGAAGGAAAAGTTGTTGGTGTTAATGGTGGAATAGGATCTGGGGACCATAATATAAGTCTTAGATTTTTCGCAAAAGATAATGTAGATCAAACAAAGGTAAAATTCAAACCGGTAGAAAGTGCGGCTTTAATTCAAGCTATGAAAAACGGAGAAATAAGCGCATGTGTGTTATCTGATCAATATGCAAAAGAATTCATCGACAAAGGTATAATTAGAGCGATTCGTTCTATAACTTGGGATGACGATTTTAAGATTGAACCATGTTGTGTTCTTATATTAAACAAGAAGTTTGTTGAAGAAAATCCAATAACAGCAGCAAAGATTACTGAAGCGCATAAACAAGCAAGTGATTGGGTAGAAGATCATAAAGAAGAAACTGCTGATATAGTAAAGGCTAACAATTGGGGTTCAGGTGATAGAGATATTGATTTATATTTTTTAAATGCTTATAGCTTTAGAGTATCTGATGAACAAACCGAAAAATCTTTAAATGATATTGTAAAAGACTATAAAAACTTCGGATTAATAGATAAGAATAAGGAAGCCACAGATATTTTAAAAGAAGTTTGGAAGCCTATTAATCAAAAATAATATGAATAAATTAAGTTATTAAAAAAAGAGTTATATTATAACTCTTTTTTATTATTTTAAAATTTACGTTAATATAAATTTTAAAATTCAAGAAAAACTATTTCATAAGCTTTACTTATAAATATTAGGATTACTATAAAGAATTAATATAGATAAATCATTGACTTAATTACTATAAGTGATATAATTTAATTAGTCAAAATTTTTTTAAATAACAATTAAGATTAGTACATAATTTAACAAAGTTTTGACAATACAATATTTGGAGGATTAGATATGAATAAAAAAGGGATAAGTATATTGTTGCTTTCAGCAATGTTGTTTAGTGTTTCAGGTTGTGGAAAGACAGCAAAAAGAGCTGATGAAAAACAAACAACAGAAAAGAAAGATGATAAGAATGAAAAGAAAATGACTATTGCAGATGTTGATTTAAACGATCCTGATTTAGAGGAAAAATGGAAAAAAGAACCTCGTTATGGTACTAAATTGGTTTTTGCATATAATGGGGGACTTTGTACTTCAGGTTTAGGTATTGCACAAGTTAAAGGATTTTTAGCTAAACAAGGACTAGAAGCAGAAATTAAGAATATTCCTAATGCAATGGATGCTATTGGAACTGGGAAGGCTGATGCTAATACAGACCATATTTCAACTTCAGTAGTTCCTGCTGTTAATGGAGTTAATGCTGTATTTACAAGAGCAGCACAAACAGGATGTAAATCTCTTTATGTTCTTAAAGACTCACCTTATCAAAAAACATCTGATTTAATCGGAAAAAGTATTGCTATTCATGATGCAATTGGTGGTTCAGACCATAATATAACTCTTAGATTCTTAGCAAGGGATAAAATTGATTATACAAAAATTAAATTTAAAGTAATTGAAAATGCTGCTACTATTCAAGCATTACAAAATGGTGAAGTTGAAGCTTCTATGTTCTCAGATCAATTTGCTCAAAAATTTGTTGATCAAGGTATTTTAAGACCAATTCGTTCAATTACTTTTGATGATGATTTCAAAACAGAACCATGTTGTGTACTTATTTTAAATAAACAATTTGTTGAAGAAAACCCAATTACTGCTGCAAAATTAACTAAAGCTCATAAAGAAGCTAGTGACTGGATTGAAGAAAATAAAAAAGAAGCTTCAGAAATTATAAATCAAAACAACTGGGGTTCTGGAGATGTTGAAAAAGATACTAAATTCTTAAAAACTTATAACTTTAAAGTATCTGATGAACAAACAGAAAAAACTTTAATTAATGTACTAGATGATTATAAAGCGTTCAATCTAATAAAATCAGAACTTGACACTAATGAAACTTTATCAAAAATCTGGAGACCAGCTAAAAAATAATTGAGGTTAGTATGAGTAATATAGATATAAAGAGTTTAACTAAAGAGCAATTAAGGGAAATTGAACAAAAACCTAAGAGTAAATTTAGTAAGATTTTAGATAAAGTTATACTTTTTTTACCTGTTTTTTCAATTATCCTTGCTCTGTTAGAGTACTATTATGTCCCTAATTATGGAAATAATTTAATTACAGATGTATATGGAATATTTTTAGGTGCTCAACTAATTATATTCTTGGTGTTAGGGATTTTATCGTTTTTTATAAAGAGAGTGTATTATAGAATTAGACATATCGCCCCATTTGCGACTTTTGTTTATATTTTGTTAATGATATATGATTATGCGACTTTAAAGACAAATTCATTATTACTGCCTTATTTTCCTTGGGTGGATAATATTTTAAATGCAATGTTAACAGATCAAGCATATTTGTTGGATTGTATTAAGAATTCGTTAAAGTTATTATTTACAGGATATTTCTGGGGAGTGTTAATAGGACTTATAACTGGTATAGCATGTGGTTATAGTAAAATTGTAAGTTACTGGATTTCTCCTTTTATGAAATTGTTAGGAGCGATTCCTTCAATAACTTGGATACCTGTTATCATGGTATTTGCTAGTTCTCTTTTCAAGGGAGCTGTAATAGTTATTGCGCTTGGTGTATGGTTTTCTGTAACTATGTCTAGTTATACTGGAATTAAAAACATAGATGTTTCTTATTATGAAGCTGCAAAAACATTAGGAGCTAGTGAGAGACAATTGATTTTAAATATTGCAATCCCTTCAGCTTTGCCACATATTTTTCAAGGTCTAGTTATGGGTATGAGTACAGCTTGTGTTTCGCTTTTAGCCGCTGAAATGATAGGGGTTGAATCAGGACTTGGTTGGTATATAACATGGCAAAGAGGCTGGGCGAAGTTTTCAAATATGTATGGTGCAATTATTATAATTTGTATTATATTTGTTGTAGTAAATTTTGCTTTAGGTTATATTAGAAAGAAAGTTCTTAAATGGCAAGAAGGGGTGATACAATAATGGAAAAAAGACAATTAGAATTAAAAAATGTAACGAAAATTTTTCCTAATTTCGATAATAAAGGTATCACCGAAGTTCTTCACAATATAAATCTTACAGTTGAAGAGGGAGAATTTGTTTGCATTGTTGGACCATCAGGTTGTGGAAAGTCAACTCTATTAAGATTGGTTTCGGGACTTATTCCTGTAACTGCAGGAGAGCTTTCGCTTAACGGAAAAATTATAGATGGTACAAATGTTAATAGAGGAATGGTATTTCAAAAACATACACTTTTTCCTTGGTTAACACTTAGACAAAATGTTGAATTTAGCTTTAAAATGGCTGGAAAATTAAAAGATAATAAAGAAAAAGTTGATAGATTTATTAAAATGATTGGAATGGAAGATTTTCAAAACTTCTATCCTCATCAACTTTCAGGAGGTATGGCTCAAAGAGTTGCTCTTATAAGAACTATGATAACTGAACCGGAGGTGTTTTTGCTTGATGAACCTCTTGGTGCTTTAGACGCTTTTACAAGAATGAATATTCAACATGAATTGATAGAAATGTGGAAGACAAATAAAAATATGATGTTTATGCTAGTAACTCATGATGTGGATGAAGCAATTTATCTTGGAACTAGAGTTATTGTTATGGCGCCAAGACCTGGAGTTATAAAAGAGGATATTAAGATAGATATGGAATATCCTAGAAATAGAAATAGTGATGAATTTATTGAGCATAGAAAACATATATTAGATGTACTTAATTTTACAACTTAGTGAAGTTGTATATAAATTTAAATTTTAGTTTAATTATATAATGTTCCTATTCGCAAAAGAGATGAGTTCGTCAGTGGCTTGTCTTTTTTGCTTATAATAGGCTTTTCTTATGAATAACAATTATCTAATAAGAAAATTGAATTTAACTTTTTGAATTAAATAATATATAATTTAATTAGAAATATTTAAAAATAATTTATTAAAGGAGATGCTATGAAAGAAGAAATAAACAATATAAAACTTCCGAGTAAATTTGATGATTTTAATGAAACTAGAAAAAATGGTTTCTTAAAAATGAAAGAATTAAAAGAATCTGGAAAGAATGTTGCCGGTATTTTTTGTACATATACACCGCAAGAAGTTATTTATGCAGCGGGACTTATTCCGGTTAGCTTATGCGCTACTACTGAAGATTCTATTAAATATGCAGAAAGAGATTTACCAAAAAATCTTTGCCCACTTATAAAATCAAGCTATGGTTTTGCAGTTAGTGATACTTGTCCATATTTTTATTTTTCAGATATAATAATTGGAGAAACGACTTGTGATGGAAAGAAAAAGATGTATGAACTAATGGGTGATTTTAAAGATGTTCATGTAATGCAATTACCACAAAATAATACAGATGAATTATCTTTTAAACTATGGACAAATGAAATATATAAATTAAAGAGAAGATTAGAAGAAAAATTCAATGTTGAGATAACTGATGAAAAACTATGGGAAGCTATAAAAATAGGAAATCAAGAAAGAAGAAATTTAAAAAATTTTTTTGAACTTGGTAAATTAAATCCATCCCCTTTAAGTGGTGTAACTATGAGTGGAACTCAAGATGCTTTTGGCTTTAACTTTGATAGAGAAGAAAAAAATAAGAGTATTGTTGAAAAAACAAAAGAAATCTATGAATTGTGGGAAAAAGAACTTAAAGGCAAAAAAACTAACAGACCAAGAATTCTAATTACAGGATGTCCTGTAGGAGGAGTTCGCGAGAAAATTCTTACAAGAATTGAAGAAGCTGGAGCTGATATTGTTGTTTATGAAAACTGTTCTGGAGTTCGTGAGAAACTTGAATTAATAGATGAAACAATAGAAAATCCTATAGAAGCAATTGCGAAAAAATATCTTAATTTGAGTTGTTCTGTTATGACTCCAAATGAAAAGCGATTCAAAGATCTAGATACTCTTATTGATGAATATCAAGTTGATGCTGTTATTGAAATTGTACTACAAGCTTGTCATACATTTGCGGTTGAATCAACAAAGGTTAAAAAGTTTGTAACTGAGAAAAAGGGTAAACCATATATGTATATTGAATCTGACTATTCTATGACTGATGTTGGACAGGTTTCAACTAGAATTGAAGCGTTTTTGGAGATGATATAATGAATATTGGAATTGATATAGGATCAACAGCTTCTAAAGTTGTTGTATATGATAAAGAAAAAGATGAGATAGTTTATAAAATTTTAATGCCTTCTGGTTGGAATAGCAAAGAAACATCTGGAGAAATCTATAAAAATCTAGTCGAAAATGGATATGATGTAGATAATTCTTTTGTAGTTGCGACAGGATATGGAAGAGTCTCAGTTCCATATGCTGATAGAGTAGTTACTGAAATTACAACTCATTCAAAAGGAGCTATTTATTTATTGCAAAGCGATTGTGATGTTATAGATATAGGGGGACAAGATACAAAAATTATAAATATCTCAAATGGGTTAGTCAGTGATTTTATAATGAATGATAAATGTTCTGCTGGAACTGGTAAGTTCTTAGAAGTTATGAGTAATAGGCTTGGAGTTTCATTAGATGAAATGTTTGAATTATCAAAAGTAGGTACTCCTGTTCCTATTAGCTCAACATGTACTGTTTTTGCTGAATCTGAAATAATTTCTTTGATGGGGCAAGGAAGAGCAAAAGAAGATATAGCTAGTGGTGTTGTTCATTCGATAGCAAATAAGGTTGTTGGACAAACAAGAAAGTTTAGAAATGAAGCAGATTTATACTTTTTGACTGGAGGATTTTCAAATAATCCTTATATGGTTGAGCTTTTGAGTAGTATGTTAGGCAAAGAGGTAAGAACTCATGAGCTTGGAAGATTTGCTGGAGCTTTAGGAGCCGCACTAATGGGTAAGTAGATAAAAAAGTTCTGTTAATACAGAACTTTTTTTGTTAAATTAAAAAGAAAGCTATAAGCTTTCTTTTAAGGGTTACGGTGATTTGGGGGTACACCGTAATTTGGAGAGAGTAACTCATTAAATACAATGAGTAATATAGGTTATGTTATCTTATCTTTTAAAGTAAAGTATCTTCAATTCTAAGTGATACTAATTTACTTAATCACAGTATAGCACTTATATTAATAAAAGTCAATAGTTTTTTTAATATTTTTTAAAAATAGAAAAGTTATAAAATTCAAATTTTGTCTTTTAATTAAAAGTATGGTAAAATATTTTTAAAGTATTTTAAAGTGTTTAATAGAGAGGATTTTATGAAAAAGAAATCTTATGCAAAAATAAATTTAACTTTAGATGTAATAGAAAAAAGAGAAGATGGTTATCATAATATAGATGGAATAATGCAATTAATAGATTTGTATGATGAAGTTGAAGTTAATATATCTGATCATTTTGAAATTACTTCAAATTCAAAAGATATACCTTTAGATGAGAATAATTTGGTTTATAAGGCTTATATTGCTTTGAAAGAAAAATATAAATTCAATGAAAAATTTTCAATACATATAGAAAAGAACATTCCAATTGCTGCAGGAATTGCAGGTGGAAGTACAAATTCTGCAGTAGTTATTGAAATGATTGATGAGATATTAGGACTTAATATGAGTCTAAAAGATAGAAAAGAGATTGGAAGAAGCATAGGTGCTGATATTCCTTACTTACTTGTTGGAAAAACCGCAAGAACAAGAGGAATAGGCGATGAACTTGAAATTTTAGATAGTTTACCAGTTACAAATATTTTGATTGTAAATAATGGCGTTGAAATATCCACACCTTATGTGTATTCTAACATTATTCCAACTGGTAATAGCAACAGGGTTGATAAACTTGTAGAGATTTATAAAAATAAGAATTATAAAGCGTTTTTTAATGATTTATATAATGTAATGGAAGAGGTTTCAATTAGTTATTGTCCTGAAATAAAAGATATTAAAGAAAAAATGTGCGAGTTTAATTCTATTAAAGCGCTTATGAGCGGTTCAGGTCCAACAGTGTTTGGGATTTTTGAAAATGAAGAGGATATAAATAAAGCTTATAATTACTTCAAAGGAAAGTATGATAATACTTTTGTAGTAAAAACAATGGAGAAATAAAATGGATAATAGAGCGATAGGAGTTTTTGACTCTGGAATTGGTGGATTGACTGTTGTAAAAGAATTAATGAAAATACTACCAAATGAAAAAATTGTATATTTTGGAGATACAGCAAGAGTCCCATACGGAAGTAGAAGTGAAGAGACAATAAAAAAATTCTCAAAAGAATGTATTAGTTTTTTAAATAAAAAAGATATAAAGTCTTTGATTATAGCTTGTAATACAGTATCTGCTGTTGCTATAGAAATGCTAAAAGAAGAATTCGATATGCATATTTTAGGCGTTATAATCCCTGGAAGCAAAATGGCAAGTGAAGTAACTAATAATAATCGAATTGGAGTTATAGGGACAAATGCGACTGTTAATAGTGGAGCTTATGAAAAATGTATAAAAAGTGAAAATGAACAGAATATAGTTTATTCTAAAGCTTGTCCTTTATTTGTACCAATAGTAGAGGAAGGGTTATCTGATTCAAATATCGCATTGGAAACAACAAAATATTATTTAGAAGAATTAATAAATAAGAATGTAGATACATTAGTAATGGGTTGTACTCATTATCCAATATTAGAAAACACTATAAACAAAGTAGTTGGAGATAAAATTAAATTAGTAAATCCTGCTAAGGAAACTGCTGCCGAAATGAAAAAATACTTAGAAATGAACAATCTTTTAAATGAAGATATAAATGTAAAAGATAATATTTTTTATATAACAGATGATGAAAATAAATTTAAAAAGAATTTGCTAGATTTTATTGAAATTGAAAATCCTATAATAAAGAAAATAGATTTAAAAGAAAAGCAGATAGATGAAAAATAATAAATAAAGCTTTTTACTATAATTATAAAAAAAGAAAACCGACTAAAAAATAGTCGGTTTTTGTTTAAATAATTATTTAAAGAACAATACATTTGGCCATATTATTGAACTAATAACTTCAGAAGCTTTATAGTATCTATTTTTTCCGATAGGTTGGCCACTTTTATCTTTTATGTTTCCTGAATCAGGATCATATATTTCATAATAAAGTTCGTTATCTATATATTTATATCCCTTAACTATATAAGTATGTCGTACAACTTCCGGATCGTTATGACTTTTTCCGAGTTTGCTAGGATTGTTACGTACTCCATATATTTTATGCATATCTGAGAAGAACATTGCTATATAACCATTTTTTATATATCTACGAACCATCATATCAGTTTGCTCAGCATTCTTATGAGGAAAGGCGATATATTTTATATTTCTCTTCTTTAATACATCTAAAAATATGTCAGGATTCCAACCTTTACCATCAATTTCATATTCATTTCTTAAAGACTCACTTGTATCCTTACTATTAGGATCTAAGTACTTTAAAATCATTGCTGTACAAGTAGGAACACAATTTAAAACATGGTGTTTACCAGATAATCTTTGGTCATAATAATAATCATAATCTTTGTTATTTGAAACAGTAACACCTTGTTTAGCTTCTTCTTGACGAATTGCCTTTTCTTCCTCAAGTTGTTCAGGCAATGTTTTAACAACTTTCTTTTGTTGCTGTTGTTGTTGCTTTTGTTGATTTTGAGTATTTAACTTATTTTTAGAATTAGTTAGGGTCCCCTTGTTTTCATAATCTTTAATAAGTTGTTGAGCTTCTTCTTTAGCTTTTTTATTTGAATCTATAACTTTGTTATCAGAACAGGCTGTAGTAGTAATAATAACTAATAATGATAAAGATACTATTCTAAAAAATTTCTTCATACTTACCTCCAATTTAAAATAGTTGTAAATTTATTACTTGTTAATTATAACACAAATATAAAAAAATTGTAAATAAAAAAACAACTTTTAAATAAAAAAAACATCCTTAACCGTATTGACAATAAATAAAATAATTGTTATAATAAAGACCCAGTGAAAACTGGGTCACTTTTATTGAAAATTTTTAATAAAAAAATTTTAAAAAAAGTGTTGACAACCAAAAAAAGATGTTGTATAATGTAATGGTTGTTGTGAAACATTAACAATTTCATATAGTGATAAAAACTTTGAGAGTACAAAGAAAAACAATAATTTGGTGTAACAAAAAG
>ERZ772930.58-NODE-58-length-42762-cov-49.8148_pt1 | contig 42762 bp, 32 predicted proteins | sample MGYA00511685_ERZ772930 | MGnify/ENA primary metagenome ERZ772930 (study PRJEB29015, sample SAMEA2738053) | human oral metagenome | biome: human oral; feature: human-associated habitat; material: saliva | place: China | collected 2226 ... | reverse complement strand
CCTGTTTCAATAAATCGAGCCTGTCCACGATGAAATAGAATTTCGGCACGATGCCCTGTTTGGTGTAATAGTGTGTCAAGTAGCGGGTGTTGTAGTAGGCAAGCGCGGTTTTGCCGGAGCCTTGGGTATGCCAAATCACGCCTTTTTTGCCGCCGTTTGCCAAATGTTTTTCAATGGCGAGAGTGGCGAATAACTGCGGATAACGCATGATGTGTTTTTGCAGCGCGCCTTGGTTACTTTTAACGTAGGTCAGCCCGTGTTGCAGAAGAAAAGCGAGGCGTTCGCGGCAAAGCAGCGAAGTTAGGATGCGGTTGGTCGGTGTTTCGGGCGATTTATTGCTAATAAATTCAGGGCTGTGTTTGATAACGGGCAGGTTGTTGTCTTGCAGGACTTTGTTTTCGAGGTCGTCTGAAAGCGTGTTCAATAATTCGGCAAGGTTTAATTTGTGCTCTTCGCGGAAGTAGTTAAACACGGGCTTGCCGTAAGCAGGCGAAGCGTAAAACGCGCCTTGCGCCGGCTCGGTTGCGCCGTCGTCGTATTCCATGTTGTTGGAAAAAATCATGAATTGGGTGATGTTGATGAAACGGCGAAATTTAGGGTTTGTCGCACGTTTGCCCATGCGCTCCCGTTCTTCACCGATGCCGCCTTTGTTGTTGGGCTTTTTGACTTCGATAAAGACCAAAGGCATACCGTTTACTAACAAAGTAATGTCAGGGCGGAATTCTTCATCGCCGTTGATGCAGGGCAATTCGGTTACAACATGGAAACTGTTGTTATCAAAATTTTGGAAGTCGATCAGTTTCTTGCCACCGGATTGATTGGTGAGGCGTTCGTAAAATTTTTGCCCCAAGTCTTCGTTATCCAGCTCAATAGTGATGTCGGTCAGCAAACGGCGTGCATCGTCCGGCGATAAATCGGGATTAATGCGGCAGAGGCTTTCTATGAAGATTTCAGGAAAAATATTGGTTGATTTGTCCCAATTTGCATTTTTGAGCGAGAGGTAATCGTAGCCCAACCGCATTAGGTGCAAAATAGCAGGGATTTTGACGCGGGAATTTTCGTTGTGAGTTTGAGACATAGACGTAACCAACCATAAATATAATTATTGAAACAGATTATAACACCCGAAAAAAGCCGATACACCTTCCTGATGTATCGGCTTTCGTTATCTGCTTAACGCTTAATTTCTGCTGGGCAGTTCTTTTTCGCTCAATGGTTTGATGTACCAAATATCGCGGCAGTAGTCGGCGATGGAGCGGTCGGATGAGAAGAAGCCCATGTTGGCGATGTTGATCAAGGCTGATTTGCGCCATGCGGATACGTTGCGGTAGTGTTCGTCCGCTTTGTATTGCGTGTCGATGTAGCTGCGGAAATCGGCCATCAGTTGATAGAAGTCGCCGTATGGTTGCAACACGTCGTTGTAGCGGTTTGGCTCTTCCGGAGAGAAAGTGCCTTGGCTGATTTGGTTGACGACGCGGCGCAGGTCGCTGTCTCGCTCGATATAGCTCAACGGGTCGTAGCCGTTGCGGCGGATTTCTTCGACTTGTTCTACGGTGTTGCCGAAGATATAGCAGTTGTCCGCGCCGACTTTTTCCAAAATCTCAACGTTCGCGCCGTCCAGCGTACCCATGCAGATTGCGCCGTTGAGGGCAAATTTCATGTTGCTGGTACCGGATGCCTCTGTACCTGCCAGTGAAATTTGTTCGTGCAAATCGGCAGCAGGAATGATGATTTGGGCAAGGCTGACGCTGTAGTTCGGGATGTAAACGACTTTAATCAGGTCGCGGATTCTGGTGTCGTTGTTGATGACTTTGGCAACGTCGTTAATCAGTCGGATGATTTTCTTCGCCATGTAATAGGCGGAAGCGGCTTTACCGGCAAAGATGAACACGCGCGGCTGCCAATCGAAATCCGGGTTTTCCAGAATTTTGTTGTAGCGGTCGACGATGTGCATCACATTCAATGCTTGACGTTTGTACTCGTGGATACGTTTGATTTGGATGTCGAAAAGTGCATCGGTATTAACTTTGATGCCCAGCTCGGTTTCGATGTATTTGGCAAGGCGCTCTTTGGCGGCTTTTTTCACTTCGCCGAATTCTGCCTGTACGGAGGCATCGTCCACTTTGTCGTTGAGCTTGGTCAGGTTATCCAAATGCAGACGCCAGTCTTCGTCGCCCAGATGTTTGTCCAAGAATTTGGTCAAACCTGGATTGGCGATGTTAATCCAGCGGCGCGGAGTTACGCCGTTGGTTACGTTGGTAAAGCGTTCCGGGAATATTTTGGCAAAGTCGGCAAAGATGGATGTGGTCATCAAATCGGAGTGGATTTTTGCCACGCCGTTGACTTTGTGCGAACCGATCACGGCAAGCCATGCCATGCGGACGCGGCGGCCGTGGGTTTCGTCAATGATGGATACGCGGCGGACAAAGTCGTCGTCGAAGTTGCCGATGGCGCGTAAGGCATTGAGGAAGTAGGCGTTGATTTCAAAGATGATGTCCAAGTGGCGCGGCAGCAGACGGCCCATCAGCTCAACCGGCCAAGTTTCCAAGGCTTCGCTCATCAATGTGTGGTTGGTGTAAGAGAAAATCTTACAGCACATATTCCATGCTTCAGTCCATGCGATGCCCTCTTCGTCAATCAGGATGCGCATCAATTCTGGAATGGCGAGCACCGGATGGGTGTCGTTCAAGTGGATGGCGACCTCGTCTGCCAAAGTGCGGATGCTTGGGAAACGGCATTTGTGACGAGCAACGATGTCTTGAACGGAAGCGGAAACCAAGAAGTATTCTTGTTTCAGGCGCAATTCGCGGCCGGATTCGGTAGAGTCGTTCGGATACAGGACGCGTGAGATGTTTTCGTCGCTGTTTTGTGCGCGAACTGCAGAGGCATAGTCGCCTCGGTTGAAGTCGGCAAGGTCAAACAGGTTGCCTGCGTGCGCAGTCCACAAGCGCAATGGGTTGGCACATTCGCCGCCATAGCCAGGAATGATTTCATCGTATGCCCAAGCGGAAATTTCTTCGCTCGGCTGCCATTCTTTTTTATCGCCCAAGTTCAACACGTGACCGCCGAAACGGACGGAATATTGTTTGTTCGGACGGGCAAACTGCCATGCCAAATCTTGGTCGAGCCACAAATCGGGTTTTTCGACTTGTTGGCCATCCACGATTTCTTGTTTGAACATACCGTATTGATAACGGATGCCGTAGCCCATGGCCGGAATGCGCAGGGTTGCCAAAGAGTCGAGGAAGCAGGCAGCCAGACGGCCTAAACCGCCGTTACCCAAACCTGGATCTTCTTCTTGTTCGCAGACATCGGCAAATTCTTTGCCCAGTTGCTTGAAGGCTTCTTCAAATTCGGCGTAAACGCCTTCGTTAATCAGCGCGTTGACAAACGAACGGCCGAGCAGGAATTCCATAGACAGGTAATAAACCATGCGTTTGCTGTTGTCGATGTGGGCGCGGCGTGTTTTGAGGAAATCTTCCGCAATCAGGTCACGCGCGGCAAGCATGGCGGCGTTGAGCCATTGGTGTGAAGTTGCCTCCTTCGGATCTACGCCCAAGATGAAAATCAGCTTGTAAACGATAGATTTACGGATGGTTTCGGCGTCCGGTTTAGGCATTACATAATCGTAACCGGAGATAGGGAGTTTTTTCTTAGCCATGGAAGCCTTTCTCTAGCGTGAGGCACTGGACAACGCGCCTGATGGTTTTATTAAAACAACGAAACTCGGTTTTCAGACGGCCTGACAACGGCAACAGGCCGTCTGAAAGGAATGACGCGTAGGTTTGTTACACAACAAGGGAATTATAGCGGAAAGATTTAAAAAAAGGATATTTTTTTCTTTATAAAACATTTGATTAACAACCAAACCATTAATCATCTTATCGGCATTTTCCATTTATACCACGAAGCTGCAAATCAGAAAATATCAACAAAATATCAAAGCGTTAATCAAATAATAGTTTGATTCCCATTTAATTTGTTTTATGTAAAATCCAAATCCCCATATGTTCAACAACACATTTCCCTGATTCTTCGTAATTTAATTTCTCTGATGGTACGCAAGAAATTTCCCAATTACCTTGAGGCAGGTTAAATAACTGACGACTACGTTTGGCATTCACCAACAGCAGCCACTCGTCGTCCAAAACAATCTGAATCGCCTTACTGCCCCTGTTGTGCCAACAATATTCGGTCATTGGGCTGCTATCGGCATTGAGCCATTGCACACGCTCTTTTTCCCACCAGCAATCATCTGTCAGCAGCTTGATTTGGCTGCGGATGCGTATCAGCTCTTGAGTGTAATCTTGCAACACATGGGACTCATGTTGCCAATCCAACCATGTAATCGGATTATCTTGGCAGTAGCTGTTGTTGTTGCCTTGCTGACTGTTGCCGAACTCATCGCCGGCCAAAAGCATGGGCGTACCGTTGGATAAAAATAAGGAAGCAAGCAGCGCTTTGGAAGTGTATTCGCGGTTGAGCAAAACCTCTTCATCATCGGTTTCGCCTTCTACGCCGTGGTTGTAGCTGATGTTTTCATTATGCCCGTCGCGGTTGTTTTCACCATTCGCTTCGTTGTGTTTTTCGTTGTAGCTGACCAAATCACGCAGAGTGAAGCCGTCATGTGCGGTAATAAAATTAATGCTGGCAGACGGTCGGCGGCCGCTGTGGTTGAAAATATCGGACGACCCGGCCAAGCGTTCGGCAAATGCGCCCAAATTGCCGCTTTCCCAAGACCAAAACGCGCGCATATCATCGCGGAAACGGCCGTTCCATTCGGCAAAAGGTTGCGGGAAATTGCCCAAGTGATAGCCACCCTCGCCGATGTCCCAGGCTTCGACAATCAGTTTCAAACCGGCCAAAACCGGGTCTTGATACAAGACTTGGAAAAAACGGCCATACGATTGGAAATCGGGTTCGCGTCCCAATACGGTTCCCAAGTCGAAACGGAAGCCGTCAACATGAAACTCTTCGGCCCAATAGCGCAGGCTGTCTGCCGCCCAACGGGTAACGTCGCGACGGACAATATTGAGCGTATTGCCGCAACCTGACCAGTTTTCATAGCTGCCGTAAGAGGTGTGCCAATACCATAAAGTGTTGTCGATACCGCGCTGACACAGCATCGGGCCTTTGTCGTCCTGTTCTGCCGTGTGGTTGTACACGACATCCAAAATCACTTCCAAACCCGCCTGATGCAGGGCTTTGACCGCTTGTTTAAACTCCGCAGCCGCACGCTCGGGATTGTCGGCATAAGACGGCTCGACGGCAAAATGGGAGTAAGTGTTGTAGCCCCAATAATTGCTCAAGCCCATCTGCTGAAGATGGTATTCGTCCAGATGATAATGAATCGGCAGCAACTCGACCGTCGTTACCCCCAACTCTTGCAGATAGGCCAAAACCCGTTTATCACTCAAGGCTTTATAAGTGCCTGCATATTTCAAATCGGGGAATTGCTTGGTCAACCCTTTGACATGGGCTTCATAAATAACGGTTTTGCCCCACGGTATTTCCGGACGGCAATCTTTGGCCCAATTAAATCGGCTGCGTCCGATCACGACGCTTTTCGGCGCAACAGCGGCATTGTCGCGTTCATCTTCCGGCCTGAACCATGCCATTTCTTCGGCGGTACGGTAGCTTGGTTTACCGTCAATTTTTTTGGAATACGGATCAATCAGCAATTTGTTAGGATTGAAACATGAGCCGTATTCTGCGTTTTCACGTCCATACACGCGAAAACCGTATCGCTGCCCTGCCTTAACATCCGGCACAAATCCGTAAAATACCGAACCGCGCCGCGAAGGCATCTCCAAACGGGTTTCTTTATCTTTATCAAACAGACACAATTCGACCTTTTCGGCATTGATGGAAAACAAGGTGAAATTCGCGCCCTCGCTTGTCAGTGTCGCGCCCATGGGATAAGGCTTGCCTTCCTCGATATGCCATGATTTGGCAGTCATAGAATGATTCCTTGGTATGTATTTGGTTTCGTGTCCAATATAAGGCCGTCTGAAAATCTTTCAGACGGCCTTGAGTCATATTGATGTCACTATCTTTTAATTTTCAGCTGATTAGGCAGGCATGATGCCACCCTCAAAGTTGATTTACGCTTCGTCTTTAACTGCCGCCTGATACAGGTAAACGGTTGCCAACGGCGGTACGGTAACAGACAGGGAATTTGGTTTGCCATGCGACCAAACTTCTTCTGTCTCCACCGTTGCGCCGGCAGAAACGCCGCTGCCTTTGTAATGCAGGTCGTCTGAATTGAGGATTTCGCGATATTCGCCGACAGAATTCACACCGAAACGGTAGCCTTCGCGCACCACAGGCGTGAAGTTGCTGATCACGATAACGCGGTTGCCTTCGCGGTCGCGGCGCTCGAAGACGAATACGGAATTGTCGCCATCATCGGCAACCAGCCATTCAAAGCCTTCAGGCCATTGGTCCAGTTGGTAAAGCGGCGCAGTGTCTTTATAGACATAGTTCAACTCGCGTACGAAGTCTTGTACGCCTTTGTGCCAGCCACCCTCTTGCTCCAGCAGGAACCAATCCAGTCCTTCGTTGTAGTTCCACTCTCGGCCTTGTGCAAACTCGCTGCCCATAAACAAGAGTTTTTTGCCGGGGAAGCCGTACATAAAGCCGTAGTAGGCGCGCAGGTTGGCAAATTGTTGCCAGCAGTCGCCGGGCATACGTCCGAGCAGCGAGCGTTTGCCGTGCACGACTTCATCGTGTGAAAGCGGCAGGACAAAGTTTTCGCTGTACTGGTACATCATGCCGAAGGTCATTTTGTTGTGGTGGTATTTGCGGTTGATGGGGTCTTCCATCATGTAACGCAAAGTATCGTTCATCCAGCCCATATTCCATTTGAAGCTGAAGTTCAAACCTTCTTGGCGGGTCACATTGGCAAACGAAGTAGATTCTTCGGCGATTTCAGTCGCTGCCGGAACTTCCTCTTTCAACATGGTGTTGGTATCGCGCAGGAAAGCGATGGCTTCAAGGTTTTCATGGCCGCCGTATTGGTTCGGAATCCACTCGCCGTCTTTGCGCGAATAGTTGCGGTAAATCATCGAAGCAACCGCATCAACGCGGATACCGTCAAAGCCGAAACGCTCTATCCAATACAGGGCATTGCCTTGCAGGAAGTTTTTCACTTCGTTTCTGCCAAAGTTGTAAATCAGGGTGTTCCAGTCTTGGTGGTAGCCTTCGCGCGGGTCGGCGTGTTCGTACAGCGCAGTACCGTCGAATTTGGCCAGGCCGTGATCATCAGTCGGGAAATGGCCGACTACCCAGTCGAGGATAACGCTGATGCCCTCATCGTGCGCGGCTTTAATCAATGCGCGCAATTCTTCCGGCGAACCGAAACGGCTGGTCGGCGCATACAAACCGGTTGCCTGATAGCCCCATGAGCCGTCAAACGGATATTCGGAAACAGGTAGGAACTCGATATGGGTAAAGCCCATGTCTTTGACGTATGCCACCAGCTCTTTGGCCAACTCTTCGTAAGTCAGCCAGAAATTGTTTTCCGGATTGCGTTTCCATGAACCCAAATGCACTTCATAAATGCTGATCGGCGCATCAATGGCGTTGGCACGGGCTCGGAAAGCCGGTTCTTCCACTTCGTCAGGCAAACCGCGCACGATAGATGCCGTGGTCGGACGTAGTTCTGCACCGAAGGCATACGGGTCGGCTTTTTCGCGTACATCGCCGTTGGCATCGCGGATTTCAAATTTGTAGAGGGCGTTGAGTTTGACTGCCGGAATAAAGATGTCCCAAATGCCGTTGTCGCGGTGGAAACGCATCACATGGCGGCGGCCGTCCCAGTTATTGAACTCGCCGATAACGGAAACGCGTTGCGCATTTGGCGCCCATACGGCAAAGCGTACGCCCTTCACGCCGTCCAACTCGGCAAAATGCGCGCCTAAAATCTCATAAGGACGCAGGTGCTTGCCTTCGGCCAACAGCCAGGAATCCATGTCTTGCAACGCGGAGCTGAAATGATAAGGGTCTTCTTCAATCACAGGCTCGGAGTCTTCGGTGTAACGGATACTCAAAGCGTAATCGGGCGCATCATCGGGCAAAACAGCCACAAAGAAACCGCGTTCATCAATTTTTTCAGACGGCACGATGAGTTCGCCGCTGCGGCGGTTCACAATATCCACGCTTACTGCGCCGGGAATCAAAACGCGCACTACTTCATCGCCCTCTGCAAGGCGGTGTCGTCCCAGATAAGCGAACAAGTCGCTGTGGGTGGCAAGAAACAGGCTTTCGACCGTATCGCGCTCGATTTGGTCAAGTTCATGATAAGCCTTGATTTGGCTGTTTGTTTTCATGCGTACCTCGTCAATAATGGCAAGTTGGCCGCCCATGAGGCGGTGTTGTGGGAAATCTTCCAAAGAAACCGGCATTTTTTGCGCCCAGTTCGGATAGCCGTCCGTTACGCCGGGGACATTCAAATTGTCAATGACGCCCAGTAGGTTTTCCAGTTGTACGGCGTAAAGCTTGCTGCGGCTCAATGCGCCGTATTTGTGCAAAGCCGCCAGCAAGGTTTCATCGGCTTTTGCCGGCATTTGTACGTCCGCACCCAGACAGCCGGTATATTTCAATTTGTCCAGCAAATCGGCTTTATCGTATTCGCGCTCATCCAAGGCCGTCTGAAAAGCGGCTGCATCAGGCAAAGTACCGAGTTTGAACATCGTATCCAAATCTTTGCCTATCCAATAACCTGCCAACGGCGCAACATCGTGGGTGCTGATGACCGTAATCGCCTGCTCGGGGTATTCTTCAGGTAATTGAAAACCGTTCCAGCCCTTGCTGAAATACATCACTTTGTAGGAAAACACTTGATAGCGGTTGAGCAGATACCGCGCTTGATCGGGTACCGTTCCCAAATCCTCGCCGATAATGACGCAACGGTTGCGCTGGCTTTCCAAAGCCAAAATGGCGAAAGTCACTTCGGCATCGTAATGCACATATGTGCCGAAATCCGCTGTTTTATCGTTTAAAACCCACCACAAACGACACAATGCCATCACATGGTCAATCCGCAACACGCCATACAGGCGCATGTTTTCGCGCAACAAATGGGCAAACTTTTCATAGCCCGTATGTTTCAACATCGACGGATTAAGCGGCGGCAAATTCCAATTCTGTCCTGTCGGCCCCAAAGGATCGGGCGGCGCACCGACCGATACGTCCATACAATAATCTTGACGGTTTAACCAAGTATCCGCGCTGCCGCGCGCCACGCCGACCGCCAAATCGCCGTAAATACCAAGTTTGACACCGTATTCGGCAGCAGCTTGGTTGACTTCTTGCAACTGCTCCGCGCAAAGCCATTGCAGCCACATATAAAAACGGATTTCACGTTCATGGCTGCGCGCGAATTTTTCTACTGCTTCGCCATCAGGCTGATGAAATTCAGACGGCCATGACTGCCAGCCCACTTGTCCGGGACGGCTGTAATACTGATCCAAAGCCTCAAACAAACCGAAGCCCCACAAAGCTTTGCCTTTTTCCGTAACAAATGCTTCAAATGCAGCGCGTTCATTTGCCGCAGCTTCGCAAGTATCTTGTTCAAACACGTTAAACGCCATATGCAGCGCATCACGCTTACATGCCCAAACCGCCGTATAAGTCACCGTTTCCGTAACACGCAAAGCGGCGATACGCTGACGGATTTTCGGTTGTGCCAGCCAGTTTTTCAGTTGCTCGTTATAAGTAAACGCGCCGACTTTTTCGATATCCAAGTAAATCGGATTAAGCCATTCACGCGAAGAAGGGCTATACGGGCTGGCAAAGGCAGGCTTGCTGGTAAACAAGGCGTGCAAAGGGTTGATACCGACAAAATCCAGCTTTTTCTCAGCCGCATATTTCATCAGGTTCAGCAAATCGGTAAAGTCGCCTATGCCCCAGTTGCGCTCGGAACGCAGGCTGTACAAATGCATGGTCAAGCCATTCATCCGTCCGCCATTGGCAAGCAGTTTGGGTTGGTAAACCGATTCAGGCGCAACAATCAGACGTACAAGGCAACATTTGCCACCGGTCTCGGCCGATAAAGTGTAATAACCGCAAGCCAGTCGGGGCAGCTTAATCCAAAGCGTATCGTTGTCGCCCGGATATAAAGTCAAGCTCTGACACTCATCCGCCTCATCAATCAATACGACCGCTTCCGTACCATGAAATTCAGACGGCATCTGTAAAGATTCTTCGCTGTTTTCATGCGCGACCATCGTATTCAGATAAAGGCCGTCTGAATCCGGTTTGCTTTTGTCCAAAACAGCAACGATCGATTCCAACACTTCAGGTTTGGTCGCATGATATATACCGTTGATGTCGTGGTAGCCTAAATCAATACCGGCCTCTACGGCCTGCTGCTCCAATGTCTCACTCATTGCACTCTGCCTGTTTTACCAATATCTGAATCTTAATACAGATCTTGTTGCACCGTTACATGTAGTTTATTGTAGTCTCTAACAAAATCCATATTTCCCTGTTTGATTTGACCTGCGCCAAAATTTCCTATTTATCTGTCTTGTAAAAACTTAAAGGCCGTCTGAAAAGGAAGGTTTCATTCCTTTTCAGACGGCCTTTATCATGCTTCAAGCCTGATTAGTGGTGGTGATGACCGTGCGGGCCATGTACGTGACCATGGGCAATTTCTTCCTCGGTCGCATCGCGCACACCTTCAACGGTCGCCTTGAACAATACTTTCATACCGGCCAAAGGATGGTTACCATCCACTACGGCTTTACCGTCGGCAACATCGGTTACACGATAAATCAATACATCGCCGGTTTCCGGATCATCGGCTTCAAACATCATGCCGACTTCAACTTCGACAGGGAACACGCTTACATCTTCAATACGTACCAGCTCAGGATCTTGCTCGCCAAAAGCATCATCAGGCGACAAAGCCACTTCAACGGTATCGCCTACATTTTTGCCGTGCAACGCTTCTTCCACCAAAGGGAAAATACCGTCATAACCGCCATGCAGGTAAGCAATCGGCTCTTCAGTTTTGTCCAACAGCTGGTTGTTTGCATCGTACATTTCATAATGCAGCGAAACTACGGAATTTTTAACAATAGACATCATGTCGTCCTTAATCAATATTTAAAAGTCAAGTCCAGGCTATTCTATCACAGCTGTAACTAAACAATCGGTTTACCTTAAACAAATACTTTTGGCGAACACAACAAAACCGAAAAAGCCCATATAAAAAACAAAATTGAATGATTCCAATCCATAAAAGTTGCTTTTTCACAACACAAAGTTGCTAAATTACAAAAATTTCCCCAAACGCAAAAACATTCTAAATCCTTAAAACCAACAACAGTTAAAAATAATCAAATTATTGAATATAAACAACTTTTAAAATTTTCATTAATTATGAATATTTTTAGATGATTTTTTACCTGCCTCCCTGATTTACATTATTTTCGCTAATTTTGTATTGATTTTAGTCCGCAAACGGTTAAGCAACGTTGCATTGGCCCACCCCGTGGGGCATAATAACGAAAATTCAGCAATGAATTTCTACTGTACAGGCCGTTTGACGGCTATTTTTAGTTTAAATGTTTAAATCGATTTAAAAAGGTCCTCAAAAATGAAAAAATCTCTGTTCGCTGCTGCTTTGTTGTCTTTAGCTTTGGCCGCTTGTGGCGGTGCTGATAAAGCTGCTGAAACTGCCGCTTCTGCTGCTTCTGAAGCCGCTGCTTCTGCTACTGAAGCTGCTGCATCTGCTACTGAAGCCGCTGCTTCTGCTGCTACCGAAGCTACTGAAGCCGCTGCTTCTGCTACTGAAGCTGCTGCATCTGCTACTGAAGCCGCTGCATCTGCTACTGAAGCTGCTGCTTCTGAAGCTGCTAAATAATATTCTTTTGAATATAAGAAAAGCAGGATACCATTGCGTATCCTGCTTTTTTACATTTCTCACACTCCCCTTCCCGACTTTTCCGCCTGACTGCCATGCACCTTCACGACCGTTTTGCTGAGTTTCTTTCCGTCTCTGAAATCATCGAAGCCACTCCGGCCTTGTTAAACGACCAACGCCGCCGTTTTGTTTCTTCGCCGGATATTGTCTTACAGCCGAACTCCGTCGAGAGCGTGCAGAAAATCATGCGTTTCTGTTTTGAAAACCGCATCCGCGTAACCCCGCAAGGCGGCAATACCGGATTATGCGGCGCAACGGTAACCACCGAAGGTGTACTGCTCAACCTCTCCAAGCTCAACCGCATCCGAGATATCAACCTTGCCGACAACAGCATGACGGTTGAAGCAGGCGTGATTTTGCAAAATGCTCAAAAGGCAGCAACCGAAGCCGGACGACTGTTTCCGCTCAGCCTTGCCAGCGAAGGCTCTTGCCAAATCGGCGGCAATATCGCCTGCAATGCCGGCGGTTTGAATGTCTTGCGTTACGGCAGCATGCGTGATCTGGTATTGGGTTTGGAAGTTGTTTTACCAAACGGCGAACTGGTTTCCCACCTTCAGCCCCTGCACAAAAACACGACCGGCTACGACTTGCGCCATCTTTTTATCGGCAGCGAAGGAACATTGGGCATCATTACCGCCGCCACACTCAAACTCTTTGCCCAGCCCAAAACCAAAGCGACCGCATGGGTAGGTTTAGACGATATTGAATCCGCTGTCTCGCTTTTGACTGCCGTACAAGGCCATTTTGCCGAACGCTTGACCAGTTTCGAGCTGATCAGCCGCTTTGCCCTCGATTTATCTTCGGAATTCAGCCAACTCAAAAAGCCTGCCGATGCGCAATGGCATATTTTGATTGAACTTGCAGACTCCATGCCCGATGCCGGACTGGATGAAAAACTTGCCGAATTTCTCTATCAAAACGGATGGGAAAACAGCATCTTGGCGCAATCCGAGCAAGAGCGCTCCGACTTATGGACCTTGCGTGAAAATATTTCCGCCTCCCAACGCAAACTCGGCACCAGCATCAAACACGACATCGCCGTCCCTATCGCCCAAGTGGCCGCCTTTGTCCGCCAATGCGCCCCTGCCTTGGAAACCTGCTTTCCCGGCATACAAATTGTCTGCTTCGGACATTTAGGCGACGGCAGCCTGCATTACAATACATTCCTGCCCAACGTATTGAGCAACGAAGCCTACCAATACGAAGACACCGTCAATACCATTGTTTATGAAAACATCCTTGCCTGCCACGGTACGATTGCCGCCGAACACGGCGTAGGCATCATCAAAAAACATTGGCTGCCCCGTGTGCGTACACAGGCCGAACTCATTCTGATGCATGCCATCAAAAATCAGCTTGACCCTTATGGCATTATGAATCCGGATAAACTCCTGCCTTCTTTGGATTAACTAATACAAAAGGCCGTCTGAAACATTTCAGACGGCCTTTTATCTTATCCAAACTATTTCAATGCCGTTTTCCAATCCAATCCGCCCAAGGACGGTACCTGTATCACTTCATTGGTATCCAAATTGACCGCTGTCAGCTCTCCGCCCCACAATGCTCCGGTATCCAAAGCAATGACCTGATCGGTATTAACGTAGCCCAATGACGACCAATGTCCGAACACGGTAATATAATCCAAATTCTGCCTATCGGGCGCTTTAAACCAAGGGCGCAGGTAAAGCGGCATTTTTTTCAAAGTGGATTTATATTCGTAATCCAATTCGCCTTTGTATGTCAGCGCACGCATACGGGTAAAGACGTTGATAATCATGCGTAGGCGCTCATAGCCTGTCAAATCATCCGTCCACTCGGTCGGCTTGTTGCCGTACATTTTACCAAAAAATTTCCTGTATTTTTTACCTTGCAATTCATCCTCAGCTTCACGGGCAAGGCTTTCGGCCTTATCAACCGACCATTGCGGCAAAATACCGGCATGCACCATCACATGCCTGTTGCCGCGCACCAAAAGCGGTTGATGACGCAGCCAGTCAAGCATGGCATGACTATCGGGATGGGTCAAAATCGGCTCAACCGTATCACTGCGCTTGAGCGTTCCTTCACCGCAACCGACTGCCAAAAGATGTAAATCATGATTGCCCAAAACCATTTGCACGCTGCTGTCATACTCTTTGGCAAATTTCAGGGTTTCCAAGGACTTCGGGCCGCGATTGACAATATCACCGACCAGCCAAAGGGTGTCCGTACCATGATTAAAGCCGATTTTGGCAAGCAACAAAGTCAGCTCGTCAAAACAGCCTTGAATGTCTCCGATTGCGTAATGTGCCATTATTATTGTTTTCCGTTGTTATTATTTTCAGACGGCCTCAAGCCCAGCCCAGGCCGTCTGAAAACATCAATTATGCATTTAAAACCAATACTGCTTCTGCTTCAACCTGAACACCTTTAGGCAGGCTGTCCACGCCAACTGCAGCGCGCGCAGGGAAAGGCTGTTCGATAAATTCAGCCATCACTTCATTGAACACGGCAAAGTTGGCCAAATCAGTCAAATAAGCATTGAGTTTGACGATATCGTTCAAAGAACCGCCTGCCGCTTCGGCTACGGCTTGCAGGTTTTTAAATACTTGCACTGCTTCGGCGCGGAAGTCGCCATCGCCTACCACAGTCATCGTAGCCGGATCCAAAGGAATCTGACCGCTCATATAAACCGTATCGCCTGCGCGGACTGCTTGGCTGTATGCACCAATCGCGGCAGGGGCTTTGTCGGTATGGATAATGGTTTTAGACATGATATTCTCCTCAAGTAGAAATGTCAGAATCAGGTGGAAGCTTCGAATTTTACTTTCAACAGAAATACGTTTCAATAAAAGCATTCAATTAATGCGTTTATCCCGTCTTGTTCTTCCCCGATTTTAAACCTACAATTCCACACATTATTCATTTCAAAGCCGAAATTATCATGTTTTTTGTCTTATCCCCAGCCAAAAACCTCAACGAAAAAGACCCCTCCCCCGTCAACAGCTTTACCCTGCCCGACCTTCTGCCCGAAGCAGAAATCCTGATGCAGGAGTTGCGCCAGCTTGCCCCTCAACAAATCGCCGAGCTGATGCATGTTTCCGACAAAATCGCCCTGCTCAACGCAGAACGCAATGCCGTATGGCACACGCCGTTTACGCCGGAAAACGCCAAACAGGCCGTATTTATGTTCAACGGCGACGTCTATGAAGGCATTGCCGCCGATACGCTCAAGCCGGAACAAATCGACTACCTGCAACAACACGTCCGCCTACTCTCCGGCTTATACGGCGTACTGCGCCCGCTCGACTTGATGCAGCCCTACCGCTTGGAAATGGGCACAGCCTTTGCCAACTCGCGCGGCAAAAACCTCTACGAATTTTGGGGCGATAAAATCACCGACCTGCTCAACCAAACACTGAAGCAAGCCGGCAGCGATGTCTTAATCAACCTCGCTTCACAAGAATATTTCAAATCCGTCAACACCAAAAAACTCAATGCACGCCTGATTACGCCGATTTTTAAAGACGAGAAAAACGGCAAATACAAAATCATCAGCTTCTACGCCAAACGTGCGCGCGGTTTGATGGTGCGCTACGCGGCAGAACACGGCATTACCGAGCCTGAAATGCTGAAAAATTTCGACTACGAGGGCTATTCATTCAATGAAGCAGCTTCAAACGAAGCCGAATGGGTATTCATGCGTAAAGAACAATCTAAATAAAAACAGAATCCTAGATATTTTTTCTAAAATACCTCTTGGCAAAGGCTGTAAGTTCCATTAATATTACGGCTTCAAGAATGGAAGCGTGGCAGAGCGGTTTAATGCAACGGTCTTGAAAACCGTCGAGGGTTGATAGCCCTCCGTGAGTTCGAATCTCACCGCTTCCGCCATTCTTGATATTTTTTTATCTAATGAAAATGAAATGCGAGACTTGATTATTCAAGTCTTTTTTTATTTTCAAACCCAAAGAATACCCAAGGGCCGTCTGAAACTTTCTATAACGCAGTTTCAGACGGCCTAATACCTTTGAAAAATCCCCCAAATTCCTAAAGTCCCACCCAGACATTTAGGAATTTGGGGGATTTTTGCAAAGGTATTCGCTTTTTTGATCTTTACCCTCAATGGTATCTTCCTACCCATCACCAATGCGGAATTTTTGCTCGACCATGCAGGGCGTTTTCTATGCCGACGCGATCATGCATTTTGCCTCAGAGCCATGTGCCGCCGTTGCTTTTATCTTGGAGAAGATTACGGTAAACGGTAGCGTGATGGGGTGTCATTCGATGATGGTGTGGTGGCAGGACAGGTCTTGAATGTGGTAACGTTCTTCTTGGGTCAGTTGCGTATCGCTCATGGCAATCTTTCTTATAGGAAAGACCGTATGTTGCTGCATACCGAACTTTTCCGTTATGGAAAGTTTGCCCTTCAAATCCGAATCTGCTGGCCTCTATTATTTAATCGCTACAAGGATATTTAAATGAAACGGGAAACCATTGCCCTGCATGCAGGCTATCAATCCGAACCGACTACCAAATCCGCTGCTGTCCCCATTTACCAAACCACTTCCTACACTTTCGACAACACGCAACACGGCGCAGACTTGTTCAACCTTGATGTTGCGGGCAATATCTATACCCGAATCATGAATCCAACCACTGCCGTTTTGGAAGAACGCGTTGCCCGTTTGGAAGGAGGTATCGCCGCATTGGCCGTTGCCAGCGGTATGGCTGCGATTACCTATGCCGTTCAAACTTTGGTTGAAGCAGGCGACAACATCATTGCAACCAAAACCCTTTACGGCGGCACATACAATTTCTTTGCCCACAGCCTGCCGCGCCAGGGCATAGAAGTACGCTTTATCGATCCGGCCAAACCCGAAGAAATCGCTGCCAATACCGACAGCCGCACCAAACTGGTGTATTGCGAATCTATCGGCAATCCCGCCATCAATGTTGTCGATATTCCAGCATTTGCCCAAGCCGCGCACGCTCAAGGTCTGCCTTTAATGGTAGATAATACCGTCGCTACGCCCACGTTGTTCCGCCCGATCGAGCATGGCGCCGACATCGTTATCCAATCGCTGACCAAATACATCGGCGGCCACGGCACAACGATTGGCGGTGCCATTATCGACAGTGGCAAATTCCAATGGGCAGGCAATCCGCGTTTTGAAAAAAACTTCAATCAACCTGATCCGTCTTACCACGGCGTAAACTACTGCGAACATTTTGGTGCGGCAGCCTATATCGCCCGTGCCCGCGTCGTCCCGCTGCGCAATACCGGTGCCGCCCTGTCTCCGCACAGTGCATTTTTACTGCTTCAAGGTTTGGAAACCCTCGCCCTGCGCATGGAACGTCATTGCGAAAACGCCCTAAAAGTAGCCGAATTCTTAAAGAATCATCCGCAGGTCGAATGGGTAAACTATCCTGCCCTGCCCGACAGTCCGTATAAAGCCTTGATTGACCGCGACTACGGCGGAAAAGCCTCAGGTTTGCTGAGTTTCGGTATTAAAGGCGGTCGTGAAGCCGGCGCGAAGTTCATTGACGCACTGCAACTCTTCCTGCGCTTGGTGAATATCGGCGATACCAAATCGCTTGCCACCCATCCCGCCACCACTACCCACCGCCAGCTTGACGATGCAGAACTCGCCGCAGCAGGCGTCAGCCCCGACATGGTACGCCTGAGCGTGGGTATCGAGCATATCGACGATTTGCTTGCCGACTTAGCGCAGGCATTGGATGCCGCACAGGCATAGGCAATAGCAGCGCTAATTAGATGAAAAAAACCTCTGCTTAAAAAGGCCGTCTGAAAATTTCTTTTCAGACGGCCTTTTCCTTTTCTACAAATCAAATGCGGCGTTAATCAAACGTTTGGTGTAGTCGTTTTGCGGATGGTGGAAAATCTGATCCGCGCTGCCGTACTCAACCATTTCGCCCTGCTTCATCACAATCACGTTGTCGCTCACAGCGCGCACAACAGACAAATCATGACTGATGAACATATAAGTCAGGCCGTATTTCTTCTGCAAGTCGCGCAAAAGTTCGACTACTTTGGATTGTACGGAACGGTCAAGTGCAGAGGTTGGCTCGTCCAAAAGGATGAATTTCGGGCGCAGGATAACGGCGCGTGCAATAGCGATACGCTGACGCTGGCCGCCGGAGAATTCATGCGGATAACGGTTGAGCGCGTCAAGCGGCAGGGACACTTCCTTCATGACTTCCAAAACGCGTTGGATACGTTCTTTTTTGGTCATTTCAGGATGATGAACCGTCAAACCTTCGCCAATAATTTCGCCAACGGTCAGGCGTGGGGAAAGCGAACCGAACGGATCTTGGAACACGATTTGCCGTTGCGATTTCAGACGGCGTGCTTCTTCGGCGGTATAGTTTTTCAGGTCTTTGCCTTCAAAAGAAATATGGCCGGTATAAGGCAGCATCTGCATGACGGCTTTGCCCAGCGTGGATTTGCCGGAACCGGACTCGCCGACGACGCCCAATGTTTCGCCTTCTTTAATTTTGAGGCTGATGCCTTTGACAGCGTCAAAAGTTTTGAGCGGCTTGCCGAAAAAGTTTTGCTTCAATACGAAAGAAACATTGACATTATCGGCATCGATTAACACACCGGCGTTGTTTTCTTCCGGCTCTTTCATGCCTTTGGGAATGGCATTGATGAGTTCGGCGGTATATTCGTGTTTCGGATGGGCAAATACTTCTTTGATTTTGCCGCGCTCGACAATTTCGCCGTTACGCATGACGCAGACGGTTTTGGAATAGTGTTCCGCCAAACCCAAATCGTGGGTAATGAAGATAATCGCCATGCCTATTTGCTGTTGCAAATCGTGGAGCAAATCGAGAATCTCGGCTTGAATGGTTACATCCAAAGCCGTGGTCGGTTCGTCGGCAATCAGCAGGTCAGGTTCATTAATGAGTGCCATGGCAATCATAATGCGTTGCAGCTGTCCGCCGGAAAACTCGTGTGGATATTGCTTCATGCGGCGTTCGGCTTCTTTGATGCCTACACGCTCCAGCAATGCCAATGCCTTCTGCCTTGCTTCTTTTTTGCCAAGCTTTTTATTGTGCACACGCGCCGCTTCAATCAGTTGCGTACCGATACGCATAAACGGATTGAGCGAGGTCATCGGCTCTTGGAAAATCACGCTGATGCGGTTGCCGCGCAAATCACGCAGGGTTTTCTCATCTGCATCCAAAATGGAAATACCGTCAAAAGTAATGCGTGAATCTTTGCTGTATCGGGCAAATTTCTCAGGCAGCAGGCGCATAACGGACATAGACGTTACAGACTTGCCCGAACCGGACTCGCCGACCAAAGCCAATGTTTCGCCCTCTGCCACTTTAAAGCTGACATTACGCACGGCGTGCACGTTCTTTTCATGCAATTCAAAATTGATGTCCAGATTTTCTACAACCAGTAACTGTTTTGTCATTTTGATTATCCTTTTGGTTGTGGTTTAGCGGTCTTTCGGGTCGAGCGCATCGCGCAGGCCGTCGCCGATAAAATTGAAACAGAACAAAGTGGTTACCAAGAAGAAACTCGGCACGAGCAGCTGCCAAGGTGCGGCTTCCATAGAAATCGCGCCTTCTTGCAACATCGAACCCCAACTGGTCATCGGCTCTTGCACGCCCAAGCCCAAGAAGCTCAAGAAGGATTCAAACATAATCATGCCCGGCACCAGCAAAGAGGCATACACCATCACCACACCCAAAACATTCGGAATAATATGGCGCGTTACGATTTTACGTTTTGCCACGCCGCTCACACGCGCCGCTTCGACAAACTCTTTATGCTTCAAGCTCAAGGTTTGACCGCGCACGATACGCGCCACGTCCAGCCAAGACACCAAACCTACGGCGGCAAAAATCAAAAGCAGATTGCGGCCGAAGAATGTGGTCAGCAGAATCACGAAAAACATAAACGGAAACGCGTTCAAAATTTCCAAAAAGCGCATCATCAGTGAATCGAGCTTACCGCCGATAAAGCCGGCAATCGCGCCATAAAGCGTACCGATGACAACGGCCACCAATGCGCCGGCCACACCGACCAGCAAGGAAATACGTCCGCCGGTTGCCGCGCGCGACAGCAAATCGCGGCCGAGCAAATCCGTACCCAGATAGTGATGGGTAGAAAAGGACGGCGGAATCTGCATATTATCCCAGTCGGTGAAGTCGTAGGTGTAGCGGACAATCCATGGTGCCACAATCACAAAAATACTGATCAACAACAGGATGATAATGCTGTACACCGCCGCTTTGTTCTGTTTAAAACGCCGCCATGCGTCGCTCCACAGGCTTTTGCCGTGTACTTGGGCGTATTCTGCTGCCTCTGCAAGGGCCTGAGTCTGCTTCTTTTTGAATAACATAATATTCTCTCTCGCTTTTTATTCTTTCTTCAGGCCGTCTGAACGTTTCAGACGGCCTTTGCGCAAATGGGATTAATAACGGATTTTCGGGTCAATAATGGCATACAGAATATCGAGGATGGCGTTGAACAAAATGGTCATAATGCCGACCAAAATCGTCAAACCCAAAATCATGCCGTAGTCGCGGTTGAGCGCGCCGTTGACAAACAATTGTCCGACGCCGGGAATACCGAACACGTTTTCAATCACAATGGAGCCGGTGATGATGCCGACGAATGCCGGGCCTAAGAAAGAAACAATCGGCAACATGGCGGGACGCAGCGCATGGCGCAGAATGATGCGGCTCATGGGCAGGCCTTTGGCGCGTGCCGTGCGGATAAAGGGGCTGTTCAATACTTCGATCATCGCGCCGCGCGTAATCCGCGCAATACTGGACACATAACCGATGGACAAAGTAACGACAGGCAGAATCAAGTTCATCAGTGCGCCATCGTTCCAGCCACCCGCAGGCAGCCATTGCAATCTGACGGCAAACACCAGCACCAATACCGGCGCCATCACAAAACTGGGAACGACGATACCGGTCATCGCGCCGCTCATCAGCGAATAATCCAGCCAGCTGTTTTGTTTTAAGGCGGCGATAATGCCGATAAACATGCCGAAGATGGCGGCGATTAAAAAGGCGTAAAAACCAAGTTCTGCCGATACCGGCAGGGATTGGGCAAGCAACTCATTAACGCTGAAATCTTTATATTTGAACGACGGCCCCAAATCCCCCTGCGCCAACTGCTTGAGGTAGTGGAAATATTGGAGGTACATCGGGTCATTGAGGTGGTATTTGGCTTCGATGTTGGCCATGACCGCAGGCGGCAAATTGCGTTCGCCTGTGAACGGGCTGCCCGGTGCGAGCCGCATCAGAAAAAACGATACGGTAATCAACACCAGCATGGTCGGGATGGAAGCACATATCCGTTTGATGATGAATTTCAACATAATCAGGCTGTCCTGTCTGAACATACCGGACTCGTGAAAACAAAGCTGACCTGAAGCGGAAATCGGATGAATGGCAGTAGGCGTCTGTAACGTCGCCGCGCCGGTTTCTCTCTCTATTCCGACCGGGTTATTGTTTTTATTCGGAGTCGGGTAAGGTTTTTTTAATTTTTAGATAATTGTTGTTATAAGGCCGTCTGAAACTTTGTATCCGCCGTTTCAGACGGCCTTTCACGTTAACGCGCCAAAGGTTCGGTGCGTTCAATCAGCCATGCTTTGGCCGCGCCTTCTGTCAAAGGTTCAAGACGGCGGCGCACTTCGGCGTGATATTGGTTCAGCCATTCGATTTCGCTGCCGGTCATCAGTTTGGTATCGATCAGGCGCGTATCGATTGGGCAAAGGGTAACAGTCTCAAAATACAGGAATTTGCCGAACTCGGTTTCCTCTGGGTTTTCAACCGGACGGTTGATTACCAGGCTTTCAATACGGATACCCCATTTGCCCGGACGGTAAAGACCCGGCTCGTTGGAAGTCAGCATACCTGACTTCATCGCGTGATGCGGTTGCGGCACGGCGGCAACGGCAATGCTTTGCGGACCTTCATGCACATTGAGGAAATAGCCCACGCCATGGCCGGTACCGTGACCGTAATCGCATTGCGCCTGCCAGAGCGATTTGCGGCAGATGGCATCAATCATCGGGCCTTTGATGTTTTCGGGGAAAATGGTTTCCGCCAGAGAAATATGCGCTTTCAACACCAAAGTGTAATCGCGCTTCATGGCCGCACTCGGATTGCCGACAGGCACCACGCGCGTGATGTCGGTCGTACCGCCCCAGTATTGGCCGCCGGAGTCAATCAGCAGCATACCGTCGTCTTTGATTTTGCTGTTGTTTTCCGGTGTCGCGCTGTAATGAGGCAAGGCGGCATTGGCATTGTAGCCGGCAATGGTATCGAAACTTGGCGAAATAAAGCCGGGACGCTGGCTGCGGTGTTTATAGAGCATGCCGTCGATGTCCAGTTCGCTCAATTCGCCGCCGTCTGCCAAGATTTGTTCAAACTCGGCAAAGAAGCCGCACAATGCCGCGCCGTCTTCCGCCATGGTATTGCGGATATGGGCGATGTCGGCATCGGATTTGACTGATTTGAAGAATGTGCTTGGGTGGATGGCTTCAATCAAACGGACGTCTTCAGGCAGGCGGCGCAAAGTACCGACAGCGGTTTTGTTCGGATCAATCAGCAATGCGCCCTTAACTCCTGCCAAATAGTCCGCTGCTTGCGCATAAGGCAATACTTCAAAACCTGCCGCTTTCAAAGCTTCGGCAGATTCGGCTTTCAGACGGCCTGCATCGGTAAACAATACGGCTTTGTTTTGGCTGATAAACAGATGGGACAAGAACACGGGGTTGAACGGCACATCATCACCGCGCAGATTGGTAATCCAAGCGATGTCGTCCAAAGAAGAAACCAAATGCGCATCTGCGCCCTGCTCTTTCATGGCCACACGGATTCGGGCCAGTTTTTCGGCCGCCGTTTCGGAAACATAGTCGGGATGGTGAACGTAGATTTCCGGAGTCGGCAATGCAGGACGGTCGTCCCACACTTCGTCCAACAAGGTTTCAGGATATTCGAGGCGGATGTTTTTGGCGGCAAGTGCCTGTTTCAAACCGCGCTCGCCGCTGAGTGCGAACATATCGGCAGGCGCGCCGACCACTGCGCCCTCGGGCAGATTTTGTGCCAACCATTCAGTATAAGGCGCATCAACGCCCATTTTTTGCAACTCAATGCCGTTCGGCGCAAGCTGTTGGCCTGCCTGTTCCCAATAGCGGCTGTCCGTCCACACGCCTGCTTTATCGGCGGTTACCACCAAAGTGCCGGCCGAACCGGTAAAGCCGGAAAAATCGCGACGTGCCTGCCAATGCTCGGGCAGGTATTCGGAAAGGTGCGGATCGGCGGAAGGAATGACAAACGCGTCCACGCCATGTTTTTTCATGGCTTCGCGTAAAGCGGACAAACGTTGTTGTACAGATTTCATGTGTTATGTCTCCTATTGTTTCAGACGGCCTCTGTCATCAAGGCCGTCTGAAAACTTGTGCTGTCTATAATCAATCTATTTTTTCGGTGCGAACGACCAGCTCTTGACTGTGTAGTTCCGCAAAGGGTCTTTGTCGGAATAGCCGATGATATCAGGTTTAACCATACGCACTTCAACCTGATGATACAGCGGAATCAGTGCAGCGTCTTCTTGAAGCTGCTTCTCCGCATCGGCATAGAGCCGGCTGCGTGCTTCCTTGCTGACACCATCTTTCAGCGTATTGTTCATAAATGTGTCAAACGCCGTGCTTTTGTAGCGGAATGCATTGTTTGAATTGTTGGATTTCAAGATATTGAGCATACCTGCCGGATCGTTGAAATCGGAACACCAGCCGCTGAACGAAACCTTAAAATTACCTTGCGCGCGCGTATCCAAATAAGTTTTCCATTCCTCGTTGGACAAAGTCGGACGGATAAACGGAATGGCGGCTTTCCACACCGACTGCACGGCAGTAATTTGTTTTTTGGACGCTTCGCTGGTGCTGTACAAGATATCGAACTCAAGCGGATGGTCATCGTTGTAGCCTGCTTCGTTCAACAGTTTGCGCGCAGTTTCGATGCGTTTTTCAGGTGTCCACTCTTTCCACTCCGGATAAACAGGAATCACGCCCTGCATTTGCGGCGGCGTCAACTGGAACGCAGGCGTATCGCCACGACCGCCCACTTTGACGACGATGTCACGGCGCGTCAGCATATTGAGCGCCTTGCGGACGCGCGGATCATTAAACGGCGCCGCTTCGTGGTTCGGCTCCAAATACCAGCTACATAAAGAAGTTGTACGTTTCACTTGTCCCGGAAACTCAATATCCGCCACTTTGACCTGATCGCTGGGAATGCCGTAAGTCACATCAATTTCATTGGCGCGATAACGGTTGTATTCGCCGCTGCCTGACAGGAAAACCGCCTTCGGAATGGCCACTTTGTCTTTATCGTAATAATTGGGATTGCGTTCCATATTGATGTGGCTGTTGACTTTCCAATCCGTTAAAAGATAGGCGCCACTGGAAACGTAATGACCGGGCTGCGTCCACTTATTGCCGTATTTTTCAACAGTGGCGCGGTGAACCGGAAATGTGAATTGCTGAATCAGCATATCGGGGAAATAAGGCACTGGCGCAATCAGCGTAAATTGCAGGGTCTTCGCGTCCAACGCCTTGACGCCCAATGTTTCAGGTTTGGCTTTGCCGTTTAATATATCTTCCGCATTTTCCACTTGGGCATCGACCAAATAGCTGCCGAAAGGTGCGCCGGTGGCCGGATCGGCAAGACGGCGGAAGCTGTATACAAAATCTTCGGCAGTAATCGGATCGCCATTGCTCCATTTGGCATCACGCAGATGGAAAGTCCAAATACGCTCGCCCTCGCTCTCCCATTTTTCCGCCAAAGCAGGAATGGTTTTGCCTTCGGCATCCGTACCGACCAAACCATCCATCAACTGACGGATAATCGCACCAGCCGCCATATCGCCGCTCATTTGAGGATCCAGCGTACCCGGCTCGACGCCGTTGCTGACCACCACGCGCTCATAATCGGTACGTTTAAACTCAGGAGCAGGCTTGACATCGCGGCTGCACGCCGATAATGCAAATACGGCAGCCAAAGATGCAGCCAACAGCGGATAGGTTTTTCCGGCCATATTTCATTCCTTCTTTTTGGGTATTCTTCTTTTTCAGACGGCCTGATTATTCAAACTACACTCGACTACATTTAGTTAGAATTTTTCCAATGCAGTTAAATCGTCTATTTCAAGTCATGAAAATAGTGTTTTAAACCACATATTCCATCAGAATAATAGTGAGCCGTCTAAGATTGTCGGCAAATTAACACAAAAATACGTAACTGAAAACTATTTTTCAATTTATCCTACGATAAGTTACAAATGTATTGATTTTTTATGATTTGTCAAATAAGATTATCCGGACTCTTTCGCCGCAAGCAAGAAAAAAACACAAAAAGGAGAATTAAATGAAGAAGTTACCCTACCTTATTGCCACTGCACTCATCGGCTCTTCCATAAGCGCCGCCCACGCCGAACCTAAAATGAGCGGTACCATCTACCTCATGACCGAGGTCGAACACAACAATAAAACCGGAGTCACCAATACAACCATTTCCGATAAAAGTTCCAGTCTTTATCTCTCCGATGAAGTACGACTCAACAACGACTTATGGCTGAAATGGCAACTTGGCTCCTTTATTTACTTCGATTCCGACCGCTGGGGCGGCTGGGGCACTGCCGACTCATACGTCGCGCTCAACAGCTACAAAAACCTTGGTACCGTCAAAATGGGTTACATCAGTACACCCATGAACAGCATTTATCTAAACCCGTTCGACACCAACAGCTCGATTTTGGAATTCGGCAAAATTTCCCGCTTCGGCCAACGCCGCGTTTCTATGGCTTATGAGTCTCCTTGGAAAAACGGTTTCCAATTCAAATTCAACGTTTCCCCAGGTTCCAATGCCGCACGCAACAACAACGACTGGAATCCGGACAAAAAACGTGACGGCGACTGGGTCTTCGGCTGGGGGGTGGACTACTACCACCCAAACAATGGCTTTAACGCCCACTACGCTGCCGAATACGCACCCAACGACTCTCCGACCGAAACCAAAGACTTCCAAGCCCATGCATTCATGGCCGGATACAGCAAAGACAAAATCTCCGTCGATGCCGCGTTCCAATACGCCAAAAACACTTGCGACGGCTTCAGCTGCTGGGGCGTATGGAAAGATGCGGCAGGCAACGTAGCTGGTTCTTACGACAAAGAAATCAACAACACCAAAGAATTTATGGTGTCCGGCTCATACAAAGTAGGCAATTTCAAACCTCAAATCGGCTTCGCCTACGGTAAAAGTTCTATCGGCGAAGACTACAAACACGTCGCCGTCAGCACCGATTACAGCTTCTCCAAACGGACGACTGCCACACTCGGCGCCGGCTGGTTGAAAGAAAACGTCAATCCGAAATACGACGAAGATTTGCCGAAAAAATCTTCTTACGCAGTGGGCATGGTATTCAAACACCGCTATTAATGCCTGACAAATTAAAGGCCGTCTGAAACAATTTGTTCAGACGGCCTTTTCTACATCCTAATTAAACTTGCAGCCCACCTTAAAAATCATTACATTGCCCACACTCAAGCAACAAAAACGTCATCATGAACGCCCACCGCACCCTCATCATCTCTGTTTTTATCGTCGCCAGCTGCGGCCTCGCTTACGAGCTCATCATCGCCGCGCTCGCAAGCTATCTTTTGGGCGACAGTATTTTGCAGTTTTCCTCCGTCATCGGGCTTTATCTGTTTTCAATGGGTATCGGCGCCCATCTGACCCAATACATCAAAGATAAAGACGTATTGCACCGCTTCATCGAAATCGAACTTTTGGTCGGCATCATCGGTGGCATTTCCGCGCTGGCATTATTTGTGGCCTTCGGTTTATCCGCCGCCCCGTTCCGCACCCTGCTCTACGCTTTTGTACTGATTGTCGGCATGGTTGTCGGCATGGAAATTCCTTTGGTCATGCGCGTGTTAAACCAAAAAGGGGCGGAATTTAAAGAACTCGTTTCCAAAGTATTGACCTTCGACTACTTAGGCGCACTTGCCGTCTCGTTATTATTTCCGCTCCTGCTCGCCCCAAAACTCGGTATGGCGCGTTCCGCCTTGTTGTTTGGCATTTTCAACGCCGCCGTCGCCTATCTGACTGCACGCGTTTTCAAATCCGAATTACCCCGCTATCACGCCATCCGTACGCGTGCGTTTATCGTATTGACCGCGCTCATTACGCTCTTCGTCTACGCCGACCGTATTTCCTTTAAAGCCGAACAAAGCTATTTCGGCGATCCCGTTGTCTATCAAAGCCACTCGCCCTACCAACGGCTGGTCGTTACCCGCTGGAAAGACGACACCCGCCTCTATATCAACGGCAACCTGCAATTCTCCTCACGCGACGAAGCTCGTTACCATGAAGCACTCGTCCTGCCTGCCATGCAGATGGTTCCCAATGCCGAACGCGTTCTGATTCTCGGCGGCGGCGACGGATTGGCGGCACGCGAAGTCTTGAAATATCCGCAGGTAAAAAATGTTACTTTGGTCGATCTCGACCCCGACATGACCGCCACTTTTAAAACCTCCGCCACCTTGAGCGCGCTCAACCAAGGTTCGCTGTCCCATCCCAAAATGCACGTCGTAAACGATGATGCCGCCAAATGGCTGGAAGGGTCGTCTGAAAAATTCGACGTTATCATCATCGACCTGCCCGACCCGTCCAATTTCTCGCTGGGCAAACTCTACTCCGTCCCCATGTACCGCCTCGTTGCCCGCCATCTTGAGCCGCAGGGCAAGATTGTTGTGCAATCGACTTCGCCTTATTTCGCACCCAATGCCTACTGGTCGGTCGTTGCCACCCTCGAAGCGGCCAAGTTGAATACCGCGCCCTATCATGTTTACGTCCCTTCCTTTGGCGAATGGGGATTTGTGTTGGCAGGGTTTGACCAAAACTTCCCCATTCCGCAAAAATTCGACGTACCCACCCGCTATCTCAATGCCCAGACTGTTGCCGAAATGTTCCGCTTTCCGCCCGATATGGCAAGGCGTAAGGTGGAAGCAAATTATTTGAACAACCAAATTCTCGTCAGTTATTTTGAAAGTGATTGGAACAATGTGATGCGATAGAATATCTAAAGGCCGTCTGAAACATCTGTCTTCTTTTATCTCCGTTCAGACGGCCTCATCGCCTGTTTACCCTTTTTCACACAGCATTTGCTTGAAAAAATAAGGTTTATCTTTATCTAGATAGAACACAATCGACACTATCCGTTGAATGAAGGAACAAACACTTATGCAGTATTTTGGAATCGGTTTTTTGGTTTTAATCTTTTTGGAAATCATGTCCATCGTCTGGGTTGCCGACTGGCTTGGCGGCGGTTGGACGCTGTTTGTGATGGCTCTCAGCTTTATCAGCGGTATCTTTATGCTGCGCCATACCGGCATTTCCGGCCTTTTGCTCGCAGGCGCAGCCGTCCGCAGCGGCCAAAACATTTCCCTCTATCAAATGCTGTGGCCGATTCGCTATACCGCCGCCGCGGTTTTCCTGCTCAGCCCAGGCTTTATTTCAACCGCCGTCGCCCTGCTCTTACTGATTCCGTTTAAAGGCAACGCGGCCGTTTCTTCTACGCAGTCTTTCCAAAGCCGTCAGACTTACAGCTCCGCCAAAGAGGATGAAGACATTATTGAAGGCGAATATACGGTTACACGCACCAGCAAAGCCGACAAACCGCAAGACTATATCGAACACAAACCCGATTGACGACTTCCTTCATAAAAGGCCGTCTGAAATAGGAATACCTCAAAAGTGTTTCATATTTCAGACGGCCTTAGTCATTTCCGGGCTTTGAAAATGTAAATATCGGTTTGTAATTCGGTTATTCCGCATAAATCATTTAAAATAAGTAGCTATTTTGATTCTAAAAACGACACGGTACCCAATGAACGTTCAACGTCTTTTCCCTCTCTCCCTCAGCTTGATTACCGCCGCTGTTTTATCGGCGTGCGCCACCCAAAACACACCGACTGCTTCGAAAACCGAAACCGTCGTTCAGCCTAAATCTACTTCTATTCCTTCACGCCGCGCCGACAGTGAGTCCAAAGTCCTGTCCGATTACAGCCAATACCAAAGCGCTATCGATGCCGCCAAACGCGGCGACGATGCTTGGGTACAACAATTTTTATCCCAAGCCAGCGACAGCGCAATGGCTGAAAACGTCCGCAACGAATGGCTGAAAACCTTGGGCGCGCGCGGCCAATGGGATTTGTTCCGTCAAGAATTCAGTAAATTGAACGCCGCCGGCGTCATACAAGAAGTGCAATGTTATGCCGATTTGAGCAGCGGCAATTACAGCAAAGCCGCCGAACTGGTTCGCGTGACCAGCAAACTACCGGCCGGCTGTACCCGCTTGGTTGAAAGCGCGGCAGCTTCAGGCCGTCTGGACACCAACGACGCATGGCGTCGCGTGCGCGGCTTGTTAAGCAACAGCCAAACCACAGATGCACGCAACCTCGCCGCCGCATTGGGCAGCCCGTTTGAAGGTGGCGCGCAAGGTGCGACCGAATACAGCCTGTTGAGCGTGATCGGCAAAGATGCACGCAAATCCGCTTCTGCCGCCGCCACCCTATCCAACATGGAATCCGGCCTCAGCCGTGAACAACGCAGCTTCGCATGGGGCGTATTGGGCCACTACCATGCACAAAGCCAAAACATGCCGACTGCTTTGAGCTACTACGTCCGCGTTTCCGACCGTAAGCAACTGACCGACGAACAATTGGAATGGTACGCACGCGCCGCTTTGCGCCTGCAACGTTGGGACGAATTGGCAAGCGTGATTCAGCATATGCCTGAAAAACTGCAAAAAGACCCGACATGGCAATATTGGCTGGGCCGCAGCTTCGCTGCACAAGGCAAAAGCAGCCAAGCCAAAGAAATGTACGAAAAAGCCGCCGCTTCCGGCCGCAATTTCTACGCCGTAATGGCAGGTGAAGAATTGGGCCGCCGCATCAATACGCGCAACAACGTTTCCGATGCCGATGCCAGAGACGTCCGTCGCATGAGCGAAGACGGCGCCATCAAACGCGCATTGGTTCTGTTTAAAAACAGCCAAAGCAACGGCGACTCCAAAATGCGCCGTCAGGCGCAGGCAGAATGGCGTTTTGCCACCCGCGACTTCAACGAAGACAACCTGCTGACTGCCGCACAAGTCGCTTTTGACAACCAGTTCTACGACATGGCAATCAACAGCGCAGACCGTACCGACCACAAACTCAACTACAAGCTGCGCTACCTCTCTCCGTTTAAAGACCTGACCGTCCGCTATGCCGCACAGGCAGGCGTTGACCCTGCATGGGTTTACGGTTTGATTCGCCAAGAGAGCCGCTTTGTCATGGGCGCGCAATCCAGCGTCGGTGCACAAGGCCTGATGCAGGTAATGCCTGCAACCGCCCGCGAAATCGCCGGCAAAATCGGCATGAGCAGCAGCGAACTCTACACCATGGACGGCAACATCCGCATGGGTACTTGGTACATGGCAGATGCCAAACGCCGCCTGCAAAATAACGAAGTAATGGCCACCGCAGGCTACAATGCCGGCCCCGGCCGCGCCCGCAACTGGCAGGCCTCTTCGCCTTTGGAAGGTACCATCTATGCCGAGACCATCCCATTCACCGAAACTCGTGATTACGTGAAAAAAGTCATGACCAACGCGACTTATTACGCGTCATTGTTCAACGAACCGCAAACTTCGTTAAAACAACGTATGGGGACAGTTCCCGGCCGCTATTAATACCCGATAGGCCGTCTGAAAAGTGAGACAGAATCAAACGTTCAGACGGCCTGCAATCTTGACAGACTATCGGGTTTATAAGATAATCGCCCGATTGTTTCTGACCGAAAAGGTCACTTGCACGGCAAAAGCCGACTTGTTAGGAGGTGATGTTTACATCACGGCGCGTATCCCGCCCTGCCCTAGGCAAACCAGCGATACAACAACTCCCCCATTATGACAAACCGTCCTCTATTTCTTAAAACGGTTTGATTGAACAAAATTTAAAGGAAATAAAATGCCTGCTATTCGTGTTAAAGAGAATGAACCATTTGAAGTTGCCATGCGTCGTTTCAAACGTGCCGTAGAAAAAACCGGTCTGTTGACCGAACTGCGCGCCCGTGAAGCGTACGAAAAACCAACTACTGAACGCAAACGCAAAAAAGCTGCTGCAGCCAAACGTCTGCAAAAACGTCTGCGCAGCCAACAACTGCCTCCTAAAATGTACTAATTACAGGCCTGCCCTGTGATAAACGACACACCGCAAGGGCAGCTTTGCGGTGTGTTTTGTTTTTCAGACGGCATCTTTTTAAAAGTGAGAATATTATGAGCCTAAAAACACAATTAACCGAAGACATGAAAACCGCCATGCGTGCCAAAGACCAAGTGTCTTTAAGCACCATCCGCCTGATTAATGCCGCCATCAAACAATTTGAAGTAGATGAGCGTACCGAAGCAGATGACGCAAAAGTCATCTCTATCCTGACCAAAATGGTGAAACAGCGCAAAGACAGCGCCAAAATCTATACCGAAGCCGGCCGTCAAGATTTGGCTGACAAAGAAAACGCGGAAATCGAAATCCTCAACCGCTACCTGCCTCAAATGATGTCTGCAGAAGAAATCAAGACTGTCGTTGAAGCAGCCATTGCAGAAACCGGTGCATCAGGCATGGCAGATATGGGTAAAGTCATGGGCGTACTGAAAACCCGTCTGGCCGGCAAAGCCGACATGGGCGAAGTTAACAAAATCCTCAAAGCTGCGCTGACTTCATAATTGAATACAGACCGCTTTGGGCGGATTCAAAAAAAGGTCGTCTGAAACCGAGATTTTGGGTTTTAGACGACCTTTTCCAGACAGCCATTATTTTGTGTTATATCCTGTATGCATTTTCATCAAAAATTCGGCATTTGAATTATCATTTGTTATATTCTTCTCTTGATTATATATCTTAAATAGTTCATTTACATAAGCCACGCAAGCTAGCTTTTTTCGATCGAAAGGAAGTTCACTGAAATAATAATATAAATCGGGGTTTTGATCCGCTGCTCTCGTAAAGCTGATTAACTCTTCAAATGCCTCTCTATCCTGTCCAGAAATAATATAATTGTAAAGCCTATCTATGTGTAAATAAACTTTCATCTTGGCAGTATTCTTTTGAGAGAAATTTTTTATATAGCTCCAAATAAATGGAACTAAAACAAAAAGAAATATTAGTAATACTTTCATTCCTTACCTACCCTAAAAATTAATATTAAAATAAGATAAATTATCCCGCCAATTAATAATCCACTGATACCAGAAACAACTCCACACAATATAAAAGACCAAAATCCGCTAGGTAAAAATTGCTCATAAATATAACCTGAAGCAAAATAATTACCAATCATCAAAGGTAATAATAACAACAATCTACCTGAAAAAATTACCTCCACAAATCCACAAAACACCATAATCCAAACAAACTCATCTTTCGAGTCAAAATTAAAAATATATGCACATATCAAAAAAATTATTGTTATAAAACTCATACTTAGCACTCCAAAATGCCTATCCCTGCATTGATTTAATATCTACTTAGAAACAAAGATGCTATACTTAATATCAAAGTTAAACCACCCACTAATCATATTAAATATCTATTTTTTAGTATCTAAATTACGCCTAAAAGTGAGTAAACATGGAACTTCATGAAAAAATCCGAGTAATGAGAGAAATGAATCAATGGTCTCAAGAAGAAATGGCAGAAAAATTAGCAATGTCTGCTAATGGGTATGCAAAGATAGAACGCGGGCAAACCAAACTGACTTTTGATAAATTGAATCAGATTGCACAGATTTTTAAAATTGATGTGGTTGAATTGATTGCAAAAGAAAAACCATTATTTCTTTTAGTCGGGGATAATAGCCACAATTACGGATCAAATTACTATGGTAACAATGAAGCATTAATAGCTGAAAATGAAAAACTGAAACTGACAATCTCTCACAATAATGAGATTATTCAACGACAAGAAAACGAAATTTTAGCTTTAAAAGAAATCATTTCTCTACTCAAAAAAAATTAACACTCTGAGACCTTTGCAAAATTCTCTGCTTAATCATCAGGAATCAAAAGGCCGTCTGAAATATTATTTTCAGACGGCCTTTCTTATTGTGCTCATCAAGCAGCAGTTACTTTACCTTCATGATTCAACAAGGTAATTAAATCGCTGATACGTTTTTTCATGGAACGACGATCGACAATTTGGTCGATTGCACCCTTCTCCAACAAGAATTCTGCACGTTGGAAACCTTCCGGCAAGGTTTCGCGTACAGTCTGCTCGATAACGCGCGGACCTGCAAAACCAATCAGAGCATTCGGTTCTGCCAAAACTACATCGCCCAAGAAGGCAAAGCTGGCAGATACGCCGCCCATGGTCGGGTCGGTCAATACAGAAATAAACGGCAGACGTTTTTCAGTCAGCAAATGCAAAGCCGCGCTGGTTTTCGTCATCTGCATCAAAGAATTCAAACCCTCCTGCATACGCGCACCACCGGAAGCCGCCACGCAAATAAACGAACAATTATCTGCAACAGCACGGCGTACACCCTGCACGAAACGCTCGCCCACTACCGAACCCATGGAGCCACCGATAAAACGGAATTCAAACGCAGCCACCACGACGGGCAGGCCGTTCATGGTGCCTCTCATAACGACCAAAGCATCGTCTTCGCCGGTTGCTTTACGCGCAGCAGCGAGGCGATCCGGATATTTTTTGCTGTCTTTAAATTTCAGAGGGTCTGTTGGCTTAATATTGGCTGCAATCTCTTCACGACCTTCTTCATCCAAAAGCAGGTCCAAACGTTCGCGCGCAGAAAGCGGATTGTGATGATTACATTTCGGGCAGACTTCGCTGTTTTGTTTCAACTCGGTTGAGTAAACCGTTGCCGAACAAGACGGACATTTGTGCCACAGACCTTCAGGGACGCTGGACGAACTGCTTCGGTTTTTAATTTTCGGAGGAAGAATTTTATCTAGCCAGCTCATGAATGACTCCTTAGGATTCAGAATTCAGACGGCCAGTCGAACATAAGGCCGTCTGAAATAATGGAATGGAAAAATTTAGCGAATCGCGTCTTTCAACTCTTTAACCAACGCGCCTACAGCTTCAGCCTCGCTACCCACGTGGCTTTCAATCTCTTTGACGATACGGCTGCCGACAATAACGGCATCCGCCACCGCACCAATCTTACGCGCACTCTCCGCATTATTAATGCCGAAGCCGACACCAATCGGAATATCGATGTATTTGCGCAAAAGCTCTATTTTACGCGAAACTTCTTCAGTATCCAAACTTGCCGCACCGGTCACGCCTTTGAGCGATACATAATACACAAAACCGCCGGCTACTTTGGCAATCGTTTGAATACGCTCCTCAGTTGTCGTTGGTGCAATAAGGAAAATGCAATCAATACCTTGTGCTTTCAACGACTCATGCAAAGGCGCAATGGTTTCTACCGGAGAATCCACAGTCAACACGCCATCAACGCCTGCTTCGGCAGCCGCTTGCGCAAACGCCTGATAGCCCATTTTATGTACAGGGTTCAAATAGCCCATTAACACAATCGGCGTTTTATCATTGGTTTGGCGGAACAAACGTACTGTTTCCAATACGTCGTGCAAAGAAACATGATTTGCCAACGCCCTTTCGGCCGCACGCTGAATGGTCGGACCATCCGCCATCGGGTCAGAAAACGGCACACCCAGTTCCAAAATATCAGCACCATTAGCTACCAGGCCATGCATCAATGCCAAGGTTGTCTCAAGGTTGGGATCACCCACCGTAATATAAGGAATCAGTGCTTTTGCGCCATTGAGCACTGAGAAAGTTTGTTGGATTCTGCTCATTTTCTGCTATCCATTTCATCGATTTGAATGTTGTCCGGCAGCCTATTTATTCTGCCGTTACATTTGTTTTAAAAACCTCAGTCTGCCATGAAAAGGCGGCATCTATCCGCATTATCTAATGACTGCTTCTTCCCAATCGGCAAACAAGAGGCTAAGTATAACATTTACAGCTATTTCATAGAATCATTTGCAATCAAGATTCTGATATTTTGAAAGCAATATAAAACAATAAAGGCCGCCTGAAAATCATTCAAACAGCCTTTATTAGAATCAATTATGCAAATCTTTGTATGCCTTCGCACTTTTGATCACAATTTTCTTATCGATTACAGCTCGACATGGTGGTTTTGTTGCTCAGAACCAAGATGACGCTCCAAATCGGACAAAACCTGCATCAGACCATGACGAACTTCTTCTGCATTGGCGGCAGGATTGCCGTTTGCATCTAAAGCACTACGGCTGAACGTATCGATATACGGTTCAAACGTATCTTTCAGTTTCAACAACTTAACTACATCTGAGCGCGTATATCGATCGCCACCGTATCCAATCACAACATTATTTTCATGTTGCCATTGGGCAAACTGAGCCGGACTGATTTGCACCAAGTGGCACATTTCATCCAACGTAAAATAACGCTTGGCAGGAATAACCGGATTATTGTTGTTTGTCATAGTAATGCTCCACCATGCCTTTGAGTTTTTGGCTGGCATGGAAAGTTACCACACGGCGTGCGGTAATCGGCACTTCTTCGCCTGTTTTAGGGTTACGACCAGGGCGTTGAGGTTTGTCGCGCAATTGGAAATTGCCGAAACCGGAAATTTTAATTTCTTCACCACGCGCCAAAGTGCTGCGGATTTCTTCAAAAAAGAGCTCGACGATTTCTTTGGCATCATTCTTGGTGACGTTGCTGACTTTGTCGACCAAAATATCAGCCAATTCTGCTTTAGTTAGTGTCATGTGTTTACCTTCATTCAAACTGGTGCAATTATTACCAAAATTCTTTTAAAAATCAAGTCCTCACCAAAAAATCAAATATTATTGGTGATTTTTGGCGACAACTTTTATCTTATTTTAAGTGCGAAGCTGTGCGTCTTTTTCGGCTGCCGCTTTAATCATTTTCGCAACCAAAGGCTCGATGACTTCATCTGTCAGCGTATTTTCCATATCTTGCAAAATGATTTTGACGGCAACGCTCTTCATGCCTTCAGGCACGCCCGTACCGCGGTAAACGTCAAACACACTGATTTCTTGAACCAGCTTGTTCGCCGCCGCTTTCAGGGCATTTAACAAATCATCATGCGTTACAGCCTCAGGCATTACAAATGCCAAATCTCGGCGTGCAGGTTGGAATTTGGATACAGACTGATAACGGGTTTTCTCACGACCCAATACCGCATCCATATCGATTTCAAATACCAGCGGCGCTTGCGGCAAATCATATTTTTGCAGCCATTTCGGATGCAACTCGCCAACAAAACCAATTACTCGGCCGTCTGAAACGATATTGGCGGCACGACCAGGATGCAATGCCGGATGTTCGGTCTTAACAAAGGATACTTCCTTGTTTTTCAAAAGGCTCTCAACATCGGCTTTCATATCGTAGAAATCTACGTTACGTGTTTTCTCGCCCCATTGCTCAGGCAGCACAGAGCCATACCACAAACCGCCGATACGTTCGTTTTGAACAAATTGATCAGCCGAATCTTTGCTGAACACACGGGCAATCTCAAATACGCGTACACGGTTTTGCTTACGGTTCAAATTGTTTTGCAAAACTTCCACCAAACCGCCGATAAGCGTAGAACGCATGACTGCATACTGCGCCGCCAACGGATTTTGCAGGCGGATAGGATTGGTATTGGCAGCAAAGTCTTGCTCCCATTGCTCATCCACAAACGCATAGCTGACCACTTCACGGTAACCGCGTGCCGCCATTTCGTTATAAACTGCAAAACGCGGGCGTTTGGTTTCAGGCAAAGCCAACATTTTCAGACGGCCTGAAGTATAGTCGTCAGGAATATTTTCATAACCGTAAACACGGCCGATTTCTTCAATCAAATCGGCTTCGATTTCAATATCGAAACGGAAGCTAGGAGAAGTAACACGGAAGCCTTCTGCGGTTTTCTCAGGCTGCAAACCCAAGTGTTGCAAGATAATTTCGACTTGCTCGGCAGGGATTTCAACGCCCAATACCGTTTTCAGACGGCCTAAACGCAATTCAACCTGTTTTGCCTCAGGCAATTTGCCTTGTGCTTCAACCATTTCACCGGCTGTACCACCGCAAATCTGTACCACCAATTCAGTGGCACGCTCAATGGCATCAGCTTGCAAGCGGTAATCCACGCCACGCTCAAAACGGAAAGAAGAATCCGAGCCAAAACCGTATTGACGGGATTTACCGGCAATAATCTCCGGAGCAAACCAAGCAGCTTCCAACACAATATTTTGCGTCTCATCAGAAACCGCGCTTGCCTCGCCGCCCATCAAGCCGGCCAAGCTCAACGCACCTTTTTCATCAGCGACCACCAGTGTATTATCAGCCAAAGTAACCGTCTTCTCGTTCAGACACGCCAAAGTCTCTCCATTTTGAGCACGGCGGACAATCAAACTGCCTGACAGCTTGTCAGCATCGAAAACATGCATAGGCTGACCGATTTCCAGCATCACATAGTTGCCGATGTCCACCAATGCGGAAATGCTGCGGATACCGCTGCGCTCCAAACGTTGTTTCATCCAATCGGGAGTAGCCGCTTTCGCATTAACATTTTCAATAACGCGACTGATAAAACGGCCACAGTCGGCCGGTGCATCAATACGGACAGCCTGTTTTTTCTCACTGCCGATAGAGGCCGTCTGAATTTCAACAGGCGTAAACGCACATTGAGTCAACGCAGAAACCTCACGCGCAATGCCCTTAACACTCAAACAATCAGCGCGGTTAGGCGTAATTTTCAACGTAAACAGCGTATCGTCCAAATCTAAGTATTCGCGGATATTGGTACCGACAGGCGCATCTTCAGGCAGAATGTGCAGACCGTCTACACCATCATCAGGCAAACCCAGTTCATTGGTCGAACACAGCATACCGTTTGATGGTACGCCACGCATTTTAGTCGACTTAATTTTGAAATTGCCCGGCAAAACTGCACCCAGTAACGAACACGGCACTTTAATGCCCGGCTTGACATTTGGCGCACCACAAACAATCTGAACCAACTCGCCCGTACCGGCATCAACTTGGGTAACATTCAAACGGTCTGCATCAGGATGTTTTTCAACAGATTTTACTTCGGCAACAACCACGCCACTGAAAGCAGGGGCGGCAGTATCGATTTCTTCCACTTCCAAACCAGCCATGGTCAAAAGATGTTCCAGTTTGTCGGCAGAAAGATCAGGATTGGCTTGGGTTTTCAGCCATGAATAAGGAAATTGCATATTATTGTCTCTAGCTATCAATATTAAATCTTAATTTGGAAATTTAATTTAAAGAAAAATTTCCCACCTTCTTCATAGATATAGGCAAAATCGTGTCTAGATGTGCTCGGCGTATCAAATTTTGTATTGAAGAACAAATAGTCCTCAAATTCATTTTTGCTATAGATATGGTAACAGACTATTTCTCCGTCTTTTTTAACTACCAAATACCCTCCAGTAGCATCATACCTCCCCTGCCAGACTGTTGTTGCTGTCATTCCCAGTGCTGCATCATTTAGAAACCTTTTGATTTTATAAGAATAAAATTGGTGTTCATATTGTTTATCATACTTATTGGGATTAATAGCACATACTATTCGTGTCAGCTCACTAACAGAAGCATTTTTCCCCGAATAATAGTTATTTATCATTTCAACCAGTATTTCAGGCATTTGGCTGTCTATGAGCATCAGATTGTTTCTAAATTTTGAATCGTCTACATGGGAAAATTTTAAATCAAAACCCAATTCCCTGATCTTGGCAATTCTCTTTTGTACTTTGCCTTTTTTATTATCAATGCTATTAACCAATTCAGTAAATTTATTATCCCAATCTGGAATTTCAAATGTGAAATTTGTTGCCTGACTGGCATTGAACAATGTTGCCTTGCTACCCAGCTCAGATTTGATGCTAAAACCCAGTAACGGACAAAGTCCAGTACGCACATCATGTACGACAATATAAATATCACTTTTCGACTGAGATTTTTCGCTTAATTTTGTACACCCTATTTGACGCAAAAAATCTTCGATTTCCGGAATTGAAAAACTTCCCGTTTTTTTTTCTCCTGATCCTATCTTAATCCTCGCCAAAAGGAATTCCGCCTTTTCTTTAAATTCATCAACTGCTATTTGGAAAAGATTCCCTCCTGCCAGTTCTATTACGACTTTCTGCTTATTATCAGAATATGAAAATTTCTGACTTTGCTCTTCCCGAAGGATGGATACAATAGGCAAAATTAAATCCTTTATCTTATTTAACTTACTATCTCCCAATGTTAATTCGCCATCCACAAGAAGCTTTAATAAAACATAAGGTTCGCTCCATTCCCCACGATTACCTGAGAATTTTGTCATGATTTAATTTTCTCCAACTTGCAGATTATTTTCTCAGCCACCGCCTGAATTGCTGGCACAGCAACCGAATTACCAAATTGTTTGTATGCAGAAGCATCTGCAACCGGGATTTTAAATTCTTCAGGAAACCCTTGCAGCCTTGCCCATTCGCGCGGAGTCATTTTTCTGATCCCTTCGCGATTTACCTCGCCTTTAATATTGGTAGTCGGAGTAAAATCGGTAATGCGCTTGTCAATTACCAAATTCCGCTCTCTTCCCATACCGCCGACGACAATCGCATTAGCAATCCCGTCATCAGGAATAATCTCATATCCAAACCCATTCCCCTTTTCTTCATGCCTTTGTTTGTGTTTTCTTAAAGTATCAATGTATTGGGTGGACAAATAATATTTCGTCGGTACAGTATCTTTTTCCCGTATATCCTTAAAGGCCACCTGAATTCCTGTCGGTTCGGGATATTCGAAATCTTTGATATTGGTATCTCCCCGAAAGCCCACAATAAAAATCCTTTCGCGGTTTTGCGGCACCCCGAAATCCTTTGCATTGACAATTTTCGGCTCTGGTACAAAATATCCTAAATCCTCTCTCAACGTATTCAATATCGTCTGCAACGTTCTGCCTCGGTCATGATTAGTCAATCCTTTTACGTTTTCCAAAAAGAATGCCTTAGGACGGTGCCTGCGGATAATCTCCGCTACATCAAAAAATAATGTACCGCGCGTATCTTCAAACCCCCCGCGCCGGCCAGCAATCGAAAAGGCTTGACAGGGGAAACCTGCACACAGCACATCAAATTGCTTCGGAATGTATTGTTTGGTTTCTTCCGAAGTAATATCGCCAAACGGCACTTCTCCAAAATTGGCTTCATACGTCTGTTTGGCTTTCTCGTCCCACTCGCTCGAGAACACGCATTTCCCACCCAAGTTCTGCATCGCTATGCGGAAGCCGCCAATACCTGCAAACAAGTCGATAAAGGTAAATTTGGGTTTCAAGGCCGTCTGAAAAGTACCACTGTTTTCAAAAAGGCAGTATTGCGTTGCTTTTTCTTCCAAGTGCTCGCTTTGCTCATCATCCTTAATTTCGTTTTTGTAAATCAATTCCTCTCGCTTGGACGATTTCTTTGACTTTTTCGGCACAGCAGATTGTATTTTTAACGACATCGTTACTCCAAAAACGTAAAACCGTCCAGCCCTCGGCTTTCAGACGGCCTGTTACTTCCATATCCCGTCGGATGTTGCGTTCTATCTTGGCAATCCAAAATTCGCGGTTGCCCTTTATTTCCGCTTTTCTCTGTTCCCAATCCTTGCCGTGCCAAAACTCGCCATCGACAAACACGGCAACTTTGTATTTTTTAAACGAAAAATCAGGTTTTCCAAAAATGCTTCCGCTATTTTTCCGATACCTGAGCCCCAAAGCCCACATCGCCTTTGCCAATGCAAGCTCAGGTTTCGTCCCTTTGCTTTTGTTGGCACGCATACATTTTTTACGCTGCTCTGGGGTTAATTTATCCATTTTTTGGGGCGTCTGAAAATTACTTAAACTGCTTCAAAAAGTTCAAATCATTATCGAAGAACAAGCGCAGGTCATTGACGTTGTAGCGCAACATGGCAAAGCGGTCGAGACCGATACCGAAAGCGAAACCGGTATATTTTTCAGGGTCGATATTGACGTTTTTCAACACGTTAGGATGTACCATGCCACAGCCACCAACTTCCAGCCATTTGCCGTTTTCGCCCATGATGTCGATTTCGGCAGAAGGCTCAGTAAACGGGAAGAAAGACGGACGGAAACGTACTTGCAGGTCATCGCGTTCAAAGAAGCGACGGATAAAGTCAGTGAACACTGCTTTCAAGTCGGCAAAAGTTACTCCCTCTTCTACCCACAAACCTTCGGTCTGATGGAACATAGGCGAGTGAGTGGCGTCACTGTCCACGCGGTAAACGCGACCGGGAGCAATAATGCGGATAGGCGGCTCTTTTTTGTCGAGCATATAGCGGATTTGAATAGGCGAAGTGTGTGTGCGCAAAACGTCGCCGTTTTCAACGTAGAAGGTATCTTGCATTGCACGCGCAGGGTGATTTGCAGGAATATTCAAAGCTTGGAAATTATGGAAATCGTCTTCGATTTCAGGGCCGTCCGCCACTTCGAAACCCATACCGTGAAACAGCTCAACCACTCGCTGCAAAGTCAAAGTAACTGGATGCAAACCGCCATGCTCTTGTGCACGGCCTGGCAAAGTAATATCCAAGGCTTCTGCAGCCAATTGGGCTTGCAGCTTGGCTTCATTCAGGGCATCGCGCTTGCTATTAAAGGCCGTCTGAAACTGATTTTTGCATTCGTTGATGTGCGCGCCTATGGTTTTACGCTCTTCAGGAGACATTTGACCTAAAGTTTTCAAAAGTCCGGTCAATTCGCCGGTTTTACCAAGATAGCGTGCTTTAATTTGTTCTAAGGCATTGAAGTCTTGCGCGGCTTCAATAGCGGCAATACCTTCTGCAACGATACGGTTTACATTTTCCATAGTGGTTTATCGTCTGTTTGTTGATGGCAGGCCGTCTGAAACAACAAAGCCGTCTGTTGGATTTGATTGCAAACCCGTTCAGACGGCCTTTTGTCTTATTGCGGCCAATCCGTTTGATAAGAGGTGTCTATTTTATCGCAAATTAGTATAAAAAAATAGAGTTTAAAGAAAGAAAATCAACTACATAGGATTTCTTTAAGAAAAGAAAAAAGGAAGCATAAGCTTCCTTTTTAAATAATCTTATCGAATTAAGCAGCCAAAGCAGCTTTAGCTTTTTCAACCAATTGTGCAAATGCAGCTTTGTCGAATACAGCCAAATCAGCCAATACTTTGCGGTCGATTTCGATAGCAGCGCGTTTCAGGCCGTTCATGAATTTGCTGTAAGACAGACCATTTTCACGTGCACCTGCATTGATACGAACGATCCACAGTTGACGGAATTGACGTTTGCGTTGGCGACGGTCACGGTATGCGTATTGACCGGCTTTCATTACCGCTTGTTTGGCAACACGGTAAACGTTTTTACGACGACCGCGGTAGCCTTTGGCTAACGCGAAGACTTTTTGGTGACGAGCACGAGCGGTAACACCGCGTTTTACGCGTGGCATATTCTAAACTCCTTAAGCGTAGGGCAACATTTTAGCAACAGAAGCCAAATCGCGTGAATCCACCATAGCGGTGCCGCGCAATTGACGTTTAGTTTTAGTGGTTTTTTTAGTCAGGATGTGACTTTTGAACGCATGACCGCGTTTTACACCACCGTTACCCAGTACTTTAAAGCGTTTTTTCGCGCTAGACTTGGTTTTCATTTTAGGCATTGGAAAACTCCATT
>ERZ772930.55-NODE-55-length-44568-cov-6.46007_pt1 | contig 44568 bp, 40 predicted proteins | sample MGYA00511685_ERZ772930 | MGnify/ENA primary metagenome ERZ772930 (study PRJEB29015, sample SAMEA2738053) | human oral metagenome | biome: human oral; feature: human-associated habitat; material: saliva | place: China | collected 2226 ... | reverse complement strand
CACAGGCACAAAGTTAAAAAAACTTGATTTTAGTAAAAATAAGAAACTAAAGTATATAGATATAAGTAAAACGACATCATTGAAAAAGGTTATATTTAATAACAAGTGTGAATACATTTATTTAAAAGGGACATCTATAAAGAGTGTAAACCTAAAGAACTTGAAAGAACTTGAAAGCTTTATATATCGTGACGGTCCTCTTGAGGAACTAGACACTTCAAACAATCCTAACCTTGAATCCATAAAGATTGCAGATACTAATATTAAAAGGCTTGATGTGACAAAAAATCCAAAATTGAAATACATAATTGTTGACGAAGGCACGCAAATAATTGGACCAACCAATGCGCAGATAGAGTATAACAAAAGGGCTGAGTAGTCTGTGAAGGAGACTTTAGGATAAAAATGTTATTTTCCTGGAGGAATAAATGAAAAGAGTGAACTTCAAAGCAATATATGTCACAGTCAGTTGCTTTATAATAACACTATTATGCAGTTGCAGCCTATTCGTTACAGATAAAGATAAATTCTATATAGATGAAAATTTAAACTACAGTCTTTCTCGGATAGATATAGAGAAGGCAGGAAAAGATATAGTAATACCTGCAAAGGTTGGTGATACAACTGTGAGGAGAATATATCTTGCAGACCCATACTATTCCAAAATTGATTCACTAGATGTCAGTCATGTTGAATATTTAGAATCATTTAAATTAGTGTTATATGCAGAGAATAATAAGTCTAAATTAAAGAAGCTTGATTTTAGTAAAAATAAGAAACTTAGATTTGTAGCGATAAGTGAGACTAAAGCGTTAGAAGAGGTTGTATTTAATAATAATTGCAAATCAATTCATCTAGATGGAACTTCTGTAAAGAAAGTCAACCTACAGTCACTGAAAAAGCTAGGAAATTTTGTATACCGCGACGGACCACTTGAGGAACTAGATGTTTCAAATAATCCATATCTTGAACAAATATGGATTGAAAATGCTAATATTAAAGTTTTGGATGTGTCAAAAAATCCAAAACTGAAAAATATAATCGTTGATGAAGGGACTCAAATAATTGGACCAACGAATGCACATATAAATTATAACAAAAGGACTGAATAATCCGATGGCATTAAAGTTGTTAAAGCAAAGATTTTACTTTCATGTCGACGAAGACCAAAGTAATCACTCTTATGTAGTACAGGCGTTATGTTCGAAAGAATTGGTATAAGGATATAGGCATAGCCCATGGAAGCTCATCAGTTATGCTCCAAGTTATACAAATGCGATAGCATTTGCAATGCTAATAGGATTATTTATGAGAAGTGGAGAGTTTGAAAAACAAGGTGAAAGAAATGAGAAGAGTGAGTTTTAGGGTAATATGTGCCACAGTCAGTTGCTTGATAATAACACTATTATGCGGCTGCAACTTATTCGTTACAGATAAAGATAAGTTTTACCTAAACAAAAAATTAGATTATGATCTTACATGGATCGATTTAGAAAAGGCAGGGACTGATATCATAATTCCTACAAAGGTGGGAGATAAAGAGATACGTGAAATATATCTAGCTGACCCATACTTTACATGGATTGATTCACTAGATGTCAGTAGGGTTAAAGAATTACGATCATTTCATTTAGAACTGTTCACTGATGAAAAGAAATCTAAATTAAGGAAACTTGACTTTAGTAAAAATAAGGAGTTGAGGGATATATTTATAAGCAAGACTAATGCTTTGAAAGAGGTTTCATTTAGTAATAATTGTAAATCGATTCATTTATCTGGTACTTCTGTAAAGAAAGTTAATCTAAGATCGTTAAAAAGGCTTAAATATTTTACATTTTACGATGGCCCTCTTGAGGAACTAGATGTTTCAAAGAATCCACATCTTAAAGAGATAAGTGTTAAAAATGCTAATATTAAAGTGTTGGATGTATCAAAAAATCCAAAACTCGAAAATATAACCGTTGATGAAGGCACTCAAATAATCGGTCCAACAAATGCACGTATAGAATATAACAAAAGAACTGAATAGTCTTTGAACGGGGATTTTTAAAGGTATGATGTATATACAGAAAAGGATATCATAGTATAAAAGAAATACAGGGTGTAGTATAGTGCATTGGGGGATAACCTTACTATCAATGATTGTGCGTTTGATGTAAAGGGAGAGATATTTACAAAAATAAGCACTATTACATCAATAACATCGGTAAGGTTTCTCATAACTATATCAATAAAGGTAGGAGAAATGATAAAAACTAACAAGTTATTTAAAATAGTAGCAGTAATGCTTTCTATTGTGGTAGTAAGCATAATCATTTTAGCAGTTTGGGTTTCACAAGATGACTATGCGCCTCAAAAATTGGGGAACAGTGTTAGTGCAGCACGAAACAATCAATCTATTAGTTCGTGTTCTATCGTAGAAAATGATAAATATATCTTTTATGTGAATCGCGTAAAAGATTCGACCCCTTTGGTACGCATCGATAAAAATAGTGGCGAAAAGAAGCTGCTAAAAAAAGATGTTGGGGATAAGTACAGTTCAGCACTATTTATATATAAAAACACACTTATATATACTAATTCAAGAGACATACACTGTGATTACAAAGTTTGTGACATATACACATGTGATTTCGATGGGAAAAATGAAAAGATAATAGAAATGGAATCTCCAATTCCCCAAATGGTTATTGATGATTACATTTACATACCAAATTGCGATGGTGCTTTGTCTGAGATATCACTTATAGATGGTCAAAAGAGAACTCTTAATGATGAAGAGTGCAATCATTTCATAGGGATTGATAAAAAGAACAAGACTCTATATTTTGAGACAAATCTTGAAAAATTGATAGAAATAAAAGTTAACAAGAGAAGATCAAAATTAGGAATAAAAAATTCCACAGAATCAATGTATATAGATTCCTGGAAAGGGGAAGCAAGAGACGGATATGGAATTCTAGGAGTATCAAATGGGGTTATATGGTTTTCTGGAGAAAACGAAGATGAAGAACACTCACTGTGCAAAGCAGAAAAAGTAAACGGAAAGTGGCAGACGAAGATCATGAGTGGCAATATTAAAGAGCTCGTTTTCGACTATAGTGCTGCAATGGAGAAAGATAAGATATACTACCTGTCTGATGATGAGACCAAAATATATATGTATGATATAAAGACTGGTAAAACTAAAAATATATATGAAAAAGCGGGTAGAAATATAAAGATATTAGCTGCAATAGGAGATAATATTATTATTTCTGAATGGAATGGAAATGATAAATACGCGAACTACCAAGATGCTGTGGATGACAAAGCAGTACGACAATACTACATCAACAACTCTGGCAAAGTTTTATACGAGCTAGATTAATGGAGGCTTCAAATGAGTGAAGAAATTAAAATAAAAGAAGCAGCTCTTAACAGCGTGGCGTCATCAATAATGGACATTACACAGGGTCTAGGTTCTGAATCCATATCAAACCTTGATAATATGAGCACAATAGATGGTAACAAGGCAAGCGTAAATTCTTTCGATTGATGAGGTCTCAAGTACACCTACACTTGGTGTAGATAATCTATTGTAAAGCTACACACATTTCTGCACCATGTCTGATTGACACTAGTTAATATAGATAATATAATATTCAAGTGCTCTTAGGCAGCTTGCGGTTTGTAGGGGGTCCTGCGCAATGGGATACTGTGAACCATGTCAGGTCCGAGAGGAAGCAGCATTAAGCGGGACATCTCATGTGCCGCAGATTCGCCTCCTACCGGCCGCAAGGTGTCTAAGAGCTAAATTTCTATTTGGACCCAAACCATGGGTGGCCCAACTATCGAGAAGGAGGTAACGATATGCATCTGGCACTGTATAGGTCCGAGAGACCTGAACGCTTTGAAGAGATAATTGGACAGAAGCATATTGTGAAGATACTTCGCAATCAGATCAAGAAGGGAACTGTGAGTCAGTCGTATCTGTTTGCGGGAACTCGCGGCACAGGTAAGACGACGACTGCGAGGATTCTTGCAAAAGCTGTTAACTGCACCTGCAGCGATCCCGGCGTAGACCTACCGTGTGGTGAGTGCGTTAATTGTAGGGCGATTACAGAGGGGAGATTTCTCGACGTAGTAGAGCTGGACGCGGCATCCAACAATGGTGTGGAGAGCCTGAGGCAGATTACTGAGTCTGTACAATATCCGCCAACCGTTGGGAAATACAAGGTCTACATCATAGACGAGGCGCACATGCTCACCGATTCGGCGGAAAATGCGTTTCTCAAGACGCTCGAAGAACCGCCGGCACACGTAATATTCATACTGGCGACGACCAACCCGGAGAAGATCAAAGCGACGATAAAATCAAGATGTCTAACGCTTAACTTCAGGCATGTCTCAGAAAATGATCTGCTGGACGGCATGAGAAGGATTTGCCAGAAGAAGGCGATTAACATAGAAGAAGATGCCCTAGCAGTAATTGCCCGCAAAGCAGACGGCTCCGTGCGAGATGCGCTCAGCCTGCTCGAGCAGTGTATCAATGCAGGTGATGAGCTGATAACCAGAGAGCTGGTTCTAGAGTACACGGGTGGCGCGGGAGATGATTTCTATATAGAGCTAACAGATGCGATTAGAGCAGGTGAAGCTGGAACTGCGCTCGCTGATATAGATAGTATGGTGAGGATAGGCAAGGATGCCAAGCAGCTGCTTGCGGATTGGCTACTGCATTATAGAAATCTCATGATTTGTAAGTATGTGCAGGATCCGTCAGAGCTTGTAAATGCTTCTGGCGAGAACACTGCGAGAATCGTCACACAGGCAAAAGCACTTAGCGATGAAGCGATAAACTATGGTATTCGCTTGCTTTCAGATACTGTCAATAAGGCGAAATTTTCGACCATGCCGAGGATTTTGCTAGAGACATGTGTTATTAAACTCATCGTAGGTGAGAGTGCGGAAGTCAAGACTGAAGCAGTTCGTATAAATGCGAATATCTCTATGGGTGCTAGGACTCCAAGGACCGAGGCAGGGACTGCACCAGCGGCGAGTAGTGCACAGCAGGTGAATATTAAGGCAGAGAACCATAGACTAGAATCAAGAAGGGTAGAAGCTTCGCAATCAGGAACACCAAAGGAAGAGCCGCAAGCTGCAAATGCTTACGAGAAGCAGGTTCAATCTTGTCCAAATGCCAGTGCGGAGAGAGCGAAGGATGTAGAGGAACCACAGCCTCTATTCGAACAGAAATTCAACCCGCTCGAGGGGGCACCACCAGATAGGCATATCGTGGAATTTGAAGCTAATCAAAACCTCGATGAGATGTGGGATAGAATCTGTGACCAGATGGCGAGAGCGGATGCCATGTTTATGGCGATGGTTGCGAAGTACACGAGGCTAGTCGATTTACATGGTAGCGAGCTAACTGTGGAAGTCAAGAAGACTAAGAGCCTTATGGCTGATGATGCTCTAAATGAATTGAACAGGATAACTAAGGCTTTATATGGTGATAAGTTCCACATCACGCTTAGAGTTGTGGAGTATAATCCAGCGGATGCAAGGGAGCTTAGCCAAGTTGAAGAACCTGGGTTTCAGAGGTTCGATGAGGAACTCATTGATGCAGCAGAGGAAAAAGACGAAATAGCCAAGGAAGTGGCGAAGGATGTAGCTGACTTTTTTGGCGTAGATAAGATAGACATAAAGTAACAAATATTGGAGGAGAAAATCATGGGCAAAGGTATGAGAGCAGGTAAGAAAAAGAAGGTTGGCGGTGGCGCTGGTAACATGCAGCAGCAGATGAAGCAGCTTCAGGCTATGCAGCGCGATATGGAGGCTGCGCAGGCTTCTATCGCTGAGCAGGAGACAACTGCAACTGCTGGCGGCGGTGCAGTTGAGGTTACTGTTAACGGCAACAAGGAGATTACAAAGCTGGTTATCGATAGAGATGTTGTAGATCCAGACGATGTAGAAATGCTTCAGGATCTCATCATGGCAGCTGTAAATGAGGGTATGCGCCAGATCGATGCAATCGCTGAGAATGAGATGGGCAAAGTAACAGGCGGGCTCAACATCCCTGGACTAGGACTGTAGAAAGGCGTTCAGATGAGGCAGTATCCAAAGCCACTGAACAAGTTAATAAATGAGCTGTCTAAGCTGCCAGGAATTGGGGGCAAAACAGCACAGCGTTTAGCGTTCCACATTCTAGCACTAGAGGAGAGCGAGGCTACTTCCCTTGCAAATTCAATCGTGAATGCCAAGAGAAGCCTTCATTACTGCTCGGTGTGCGGCAACTTGACAGATACAGATCCGTGCGAGATTTGCAGTGATGAATCGCGAGATAGAACTAAGGTATGTGTTGTCGAGACACCGCAGGACGTGATTGCGATGGAGCGTATAAGGGAATTTAAAGGATTGTACCATGTACTTCACGGTGCCATTTCGCCTGTGGAAGGCATCGGACCTAACGAGATTAATCTCAAGTCACTGATTACTAGGCTCCAGCAGCATGATGAGATCGACGAGATAATCGTGGCAACTAATCCTAATATTGAGGGTGAGGCGACTGCTATGTATATAGCTAGGCTGCTAAAGCCATCTGGCATCAAGGTGACGAGAATTGCGCACGGTATTCCAGTAGGTGGAGACCTAGAGTATGCCGATGAAGTTACGCTGCTCAAGGCGATGGAAGGAAGACGAGAGATATAACTGCAGATGAGTCGGTGCATGAGGCAGACTAAAGGCTGTGCACCGACTATTTTATTTGCATTATTTCACTCAGTATGTATTATAATTAGTTTGAAGGGAGTAGCCAAGATGCCTGAACTAGTAGAGGTTGAAACTGCGAGAAGGGTTCTCGCACCACAGCTAAACGGCTGCACAATTGAAGATGTCGAGATTAGGCTTGCAAAGAGCATCAAGAATTACAGTCCCGAAGAGTTCAAGAAGCTGGTGCTTGGTAGTAGGTTTGACAGCGTACTGCGCCGTGGTAAATTTCTGATTTTCAACATGCTCACACCGAAGCATGAAGGTGCGCCAGAGGAGCTTAAACTCGTAGCTCACTACCGCATGACTGGCGTTCTCTTGGTGACGCCGCCTGGGTATGGGGAACTCAAGCACACGCATATTGTGTTTAAGCTGCGAGATGACAATGGCACCGAGAAAGAGCTCCGCTATATCGATCAGAGGCAATTTGGCGGCATATGGGCTATAACGACAGGTGCAGAATTTAGAGCGACCGGCATCGGTCAGCTTGGAGCAGAGGCAACAGACGATACGCTTACTGGAGAGTATCTGAAGAGTCATCTAGCGAAGAGAAAGTCTGCCATCAAGACGGGGCTCCTTGACCAAAGCGTTATCGCAGGCCTTGGAAATATTTACACCGACGAAATCCTATACCGCTGCGGAATTGTTCCGACCAGAGCTTGTAATTCGCTTACCGATGCTGAGTGGCAGGCTCTCGCCAGTGAGATTCCGAAGATGATGGATTTCATGATAGAAAAGAATCGGATTTCTGAAGAGGACTATCTGGCAGGAAAAGGGACGGACTATAGAAATACTCCGTTTCTGCAGGTATATAACCACGCTGGAGAGGAATGTCCTGGGTGCGGAAGCAAGCTTGAGAGAGCTGTGATTGCAGGCAGGAGCAGTGTGTACTGCCCTGAGTGTCAGGAGTGATTCTTGTGATGTGGTTAAGGTTAGGAGCGATGAATATTGGACAAAGTTTACGAGATAACATATTTAAATCAGAGGGTGTCAAATTTATTTATGATTACGGTAGGTGTAATTGTGCTTTTTGTTACTGATAACTTGCCTATAATTGAAAATTTATTGGTTAGAATGATCTACAATATAATTTTTGTTTTGATTATTATCATAATATCTAGTCGAATCTCAAATATTATTTTCAAAAAAAATGGAGTTATAAAAGTAACTAATAGTGAGATGAAAGTTACTCTTGATAACAAAGTATATGATTATTATCTAGAAGACATAAAAGAGATAATAATGGTTTATAGATGTCCACTTGGCATAAGCTTGCTCGGCAACTGTATTACTCTCATAATAAAACCTAAAAAGGGTAAAACCGTAAGTATTATGTCAATTAGAAATTTTAATAAAAAAAGATTGGAAGACCATGAATATTCGAAAATATTTAATCATATAAAGGAACTTAATCCTACAATGGATTTTGAAGCATCCATAACGGGTAATTTTTTCGTATTAAAGAATCACTCGTGCAAATAAAAATATATGTTTAACGCGCAAATGCTGTCACAGAGATTAAAGTGTGGTATAACAAGACCGTGAAAATACTTTGATTCCCACAACAAAAGGTGGACCTAGCGTCCACCTTTTGTTCGTTTTCGTGAATCAAAGCCCGTGAGATCTCTCACGACTTCACTAGCTATTGCAAGCCCTGCAGCAGCAGGGACAAATGGAGTTGACCCGGGAGCTACTCTACCTGCAGTTCCTTTGCCCTCAGCCTCTCCGCCCTCTGGTAGAATCGGTACGATAGGCTCCTCGGTGGAGCAGAGAACCTTTACATCTTTAATTCGCCTATCTTTGAGCCCTTTTCGTATAACCTTAGCCAGCGGATCCATCGATGTCTTGGCGATGTCCATAATCGCTAGCTTTGTAGGATCTATGCGATTTCCGCACCCCATACAGGAAATTACCGGAACTCCCACGCTTTTACATCTTTCTATGATGTCGAGCTTTGCTGAAACAGTATCTACCGCATCTACAACGTAGTCGTACTCGGTGAAGTCGAAATGCTCAGCAGTATCAGGCAAGTAGAACATCTGGTGTCCGCGCACCTCACAGTCTGGGTTCAGTATCTTAATTCGTGACTCACACACCGCTACCTTGCTTTCGCCGATAGTATCATGGGTAGCGATTATCTGTCTATTTATATTTGTCAGGCTGACATTGTCGTTATCGACGATGTCAAGAGCACCGATCCCAGCTCTAGCGAGCGCTTCCACCACGTAACCACCGACGCCGCCGACGCCAAACACCGCAACTCGGCAGCCCTCCAGGGTCTCGAGTGCGTCTTTTCCATATATTAATTCACTTCTTGAAAATTGATTAATCATATACTCGCAGGGGACTCGAACCCCTGTGCTTTATACCGAAATTTACAAAGCCAAATCGCTAAAATATATTGCAATAAATCACTGAAATATCTTACATTATTATGCAAAAAACGTCCAGTTAGTGATATAATTTCGTTCGTATGCACTGGAGGTTTTAACGATGTTTAAATATATCGCTGCTCCGCTGATTGGAGCACTTATAGGGTATTGTACCAATTATATTGCGGTCAAGATGCTATTCAGGCCACGCCATGAGAAATACATCTTCGGCCACAAGGTGCCGCTGACACCTGGAGCTATTCCGAAGGGAAAGACGCGGCTTGCAAAGTCCGTCGGAGATGTGATATCGAATCACCTCGTCACGAGCGAAGATATCGAGGGTAAGGCGCTTAATGAAGAGACAGAAACAGCTGTTACAGAGCGAATGGTGCAGCTACTGAAATCAGATATAGATAATGGATTTAGAGCGATTTCATCTTCTGAAGAGGAGTATGAGGCTATTACGACGAATCTCGACTATGCGGTAACTTTACGAATGGCTGATGCGGTTAAGAGCATTAATTTTTCAGATATAATCAAGGTGAAGGGCGGTCAGATAATCGGAGAGCAGCTCGGCGGATCAATGATCGGGATGTTCATAAATCCGGATATGATAGATGGCATTCTCGGTTCGATTTCGGATAATATCGGAAGATATGTTGATGATCACTGCTACAACTTCTTAGCACCTGAGGTTAGCCGCAGTATGGAGAAACTTCGTGGTGATAACATTTACGACATGATAACGAGTAATGGTGTGAGCGACGAGGAACTGAGGGCGAAGGTAAGAGAGATTTATAGGAAAACTATCAAAGCTGTGATTCCGGAGCTTATCGCTAAAATGGATATCGCTAGTATGGTCAGTCAGAAAATCGAGGACATGGAAGTTGAACAGCTCGAGGACATGGTCATGGAGGTGATGTCGAAGGAGCTAACTACTATCGTCAATCTAGGTGCGCTAATTGGTTTCGTACTGGGCCTTATTAATCTTATTTTTTAGCTAAAAAATACCGAAAAAAAGCTAAAGAGTGATTATTTTTAAATAAAGCTTATTGTATCTTGCGGCGAACATATGCATGATGTAAAATTAATAAAGTTGAACAAATTAGCATTTGATTTTTGTATAAAATGAAGGAGATATAGATGAAACATTTCGTAATTGAGATGGAAAATGGTGCTACCATGAGTGGCGAGCTCTACGAGGATATCGCACCTAAATCAGTTGAAAATTTCGTAGAACTTTGTGAAAAGGGTTTCTATGACGGCCTTATTTTCCACAGAGTTATTCCAGGCTTCATGATTCAGGGCGGATGCCCAGATGGAACTGGCATGGGAGGCCCTGGATACAGCATTCCAGGAGAGTTCTCATCTAACGGATTCAAGAACGACCTGAGGCACACTAGAGGTGTTCTCTCTATGGCTAGATCGATGAATCCTAACTCAGCTGGCTCACAGTTCTTCATCATGGTTGAGGATGCACCGCATCTGGATGGACAGTATGCTGCATTTGGAAAGGTTACAGAAGGCATGGAAGAAGCAGACCGCATCGTTTCTGTTCCACGTAACATGATGGATAAGCCTAACGAAGATCAGGTAATCAAGACTATTACAATTAAGTAGTAATGCCTTCATATGCAGGTGTCGGAGCATTTCGAACTGCTATATACGAAGATTCGCCGCACTCCTACGAGTGTGGCGTTGCCTATTTATAAGATGTCAGGAGGTAACCGTGAAATCTGATAAAAAGATTATAATAATTGGACATAAGAATCCAGATACAGATTCAATATGCTCAGCGATTGCCTATGCTGAGATCAAGAATCGAATTACGAATACCAACAATTACGTCGCTCGCCGCGCTGGTGAAATCAATGGAGAGACGGAATTTGTGCTACAGAGATTTGGCATTAAAGTTCCCGAATACGTTGATAATGTCGCTACTCAGGTCAGAGATATGGAGATTAGGCACACTCCGGGAGTTCCTAAAGAGACGACTATTAAGGAAGCATGGAGCATCATGGGCAAAAGCGAGGCTGTAACCCAGCCAATTACTGAGGCTGACAAGGTTATCGGGCTCATTACGAAGGGTGATATCGCGCGTACATTTATGGATGCGGAGAGCAGCTCTTTTCTTTCGAGCACATCACCTAGGTTTAGCGATATTGCTGCTACGATTGACGGACATATTGTAGTCGGTGATGGGGAGCTTCACTTCGACAAGGGAAAGGTTCTAGTAGGAGCGGCGCTAGTCGAAAGGATGCAGGGCGTCGTTCAGGAGCACGATTTAGTAATCCTTGTTGACCGCAAGGAAAACCAAATTGGGGCACTCGAGGCAGGCGCAGGATGCATTATCCTGTGTCTTGGTGCGAAGGCCTCTAAGGAAGTCGCAGAACTTGCAAAAGCCAAGGAGGCAGTTATCATTGAAACTGACCTAGATACGTTCTCAGTATCTAGGGAAATCAACAAGAGTGTACCGCTAGAAGCATTTATGACATCTGATGGAATCGAAGGTTTTAAGCTGGACGACTATACGGACAGCGTCAAAGCTGAGATGGGAGCTACGAGGCATCGAGCGTTTCCGGTTACAGATAGCAAAGGCCGCTACGTAGGAACAGTTTCGAGGCGTAATCTGCTCAATATCAGGAAGAAACAGGTAATTCTCGTAGACCATAATGAGAAGTCACAGGCAGTGGATAATATCGATGACGCAGATATACTTGAGATTGTGGATCACCATAGGCTAGGGACTATCCAGACGCTTCAGCCGATATTCTTCAATCTTCAGCCAGTAGGCTGCACGGCTACGATCCTGTACCAGATGTATATAGAGAGAGGCATCGATGTACCTAAGCACATTGCAGGACTATTATGTGCGGCAATCGTATCTGATACGCTTATGTTTAGATCTCCAACATGTACAACGCAGGATAAGATGGCTGCTGGGGCACTCGCATTAATTGCGGGCATTGATATAGAGTCTTTTGCAGCAGAGATGTTTGAGGCTGGATCAGACCTCAAGGATAAGTCAGCAGAAGAGATTTTCTATCAGGATTACAAGAAGTTTACATTCGGAAGCTCGAGCTTTGGAGTTGGACAGATAAGCTCGATGAACGAAGGGGAGCTGAGCAATATCAAGGAGATGTTACTTCCGCTTATGGAGCATGAGTGTGGCAAGAATAAAGTCTCGATGGTGTTCTTCCTACTTACTGACATCAAACACTCCTCGTCAGAGATGCTTTACGCCGGTGAACACGCTCGGGAGATGATAATGAATGCATTTCCAGGGGCCGTTCCGACAGATGGCGGATTTAAGATAGATGGGCTGCTGTCTAGAAAAAAACAGCTCATACCAGCGTTTATGGACGCTATTCAAGGCGTTTAAATATTATTTTTTAGGAAAGGAAAGAAATGGATTACAAGAGGATTCTTAAGGAAATTCTGAACATCGGCAGAGAGATGCTCCGTGCAGGCGCTGAGGTGAGCAGAGTTGAGGACAGTATGTACAGAATGTGCAAGAGCTATGGCTTCACGCATGCAGATATCTGGGTTATCTACAGCAACATTCAGGCGACAGTTGAGACAGCGGAGGGTGATATCATAACGCAGATTAGACATATACCTTCTACTTCATCGAACTTTGATAAACTCGACTATCTCAACAATTTATCGAGACGCGTATGTCGTCAGACACCAAGCCCAGATGAGGTTGCAAACATGCTACAAGAGGTTCTGGACAGGACACCTCAGCCGGCATACCTAGAGTATCTTGCAGGAATCCTCGGTGGGACAGGATTCGGCGTGTTCTTCAACTGCGGAGTTAATGATGCAATTATCGCTGCCATATCTTCGATAATCATTGTTTTCCTAGGCAGGAGATTGGCGAAGACAGAGAGTAATCCTCTGATTGCCAACTTCATTCAGTCATTTATCACAGAGGTATTCATCATTCTTTCTGTATATGTTGGATTTGCAGAAAAGTCAGGTAACATTACGGTCGGTGTAGTAATGCTCCTAGTCAGTGCGCTCGGATTTACGAATGGAATCAGCGACCTGCTTCACAAGGATACACTTGCTGGAATACTTAACATTTCAAATGCTATAATCGGAGCAGCGGGAATCGCCTTCGGAATAGCTTCAGCAATTCTATTATTCAAGGGGGTGTTCTAAGATGACCGAATTACATCCAAGTATAATAATACAATTTATTTCGTGTACCGCTGCCTGTGTGGGCTTCGGTCTATGGTTTAACGTTAAAGGCAAGCAGGTGCTCTTCTGCGGAATCGGGGCATTCTGCACATGGGGGATGTACGTAATTAGTGATGGAATTCTCCATAACTACTTCTTGGCGACACTTGTCAGCGCTATATTTGTAGCTGGCTACGCACAGGTTATGGCGAGAGTCAATAAAGCACCTGCAACGATATTCCAGAGCGTATGCGCATTTCCACTAGTACCGGGAAACAACCTTTACTTCGTAATGTACGCTATGGTTATGGACATGCCTAAGGAGACCGCGAGTGAGGGCAAGCAGCTTGTACTGAACTGCCTCGGAATTGCGATGGGATTTATGGTAATAGAGATCGTGAATAAGTACGGAACTTTATTCTATCGCAAGCTCAAAAAGGCATAAAAAAATTCATGAATTAGATTAAAAAAAATAGCCACAAAAAGGTTGTATAGGTGGTACTATATAGTCTAAGGATTTTACCTGGAAGAGGAAATATGGCTAGAGTTAAGAATAATAATCGTGCTACAAATGTAGCAAAAGAATATATCAAAGACATGGATAAGAATAAAGTAGCAAGTATCATCTTGCTGCTTTTTCTTGTCGTTTTTTTATTCAACCTACTGAAGTTCAACCGCAAGGTTCCGGTAGGAAAGGATGAGATTGAGAGGAATAAGAAGAGCGTTGAGGCACTGCAGAAGAACTCTGTAACTAGCGTTGAAGAAGCTGTTTCTGCACTTGGCGGAGAGGTATCTGCAAATGGGCAGAGCAACAAGGCTAGATACATGAGCAAGTTCAAGGGGAGCATCGTTGTCGGCGACTCGGTTACTGAGGGCCTCAGTGTGTATGGCTGGCTGAGCGATGATCAGGTATTTAGCAAGATTGGTTCAAGCGTAATGACTGGAGATGATTTATTCTCGAGTGCAGCGGGAACTTATCCAAGCACCGCATTCTTTGCTTTTGGTATGAACGACATGGGTAATTACAGAGGCGATGAAAAGGCATTTATCAAGAAGTATGAAGCAAGGTTAAAGGCTTTCCACAAGGCTTCACCTAAGACGAAGATTTGTGTGTGTGGCATCTCGGCACCTACTGATTCAGCGATGGCTAAGAACAAGTCAATTAGTAATTATAAGAAATTTAACAGTGCTATCAAGAAGATGTGCGCTAAGAATAAGTACGTATATATTCCAACTGCGGATATTCTGCAGAAGCATCCAGAGCTATATGCAGGTGACGGTATTCACGCTCAGGCTACGTATTATCCGTACTGGCTGGATAGGATGATTGAGGAGGCAGAACTGTAGATGAATAGTAAATCACGCAGAGACGTTATAAGATATGGCAGAATCCTCAAATGTGTGCTTCTCGTTGCCCTGTTTGCATTTCTCGCTATCGTGTATAGCCGTGAAAATGCAAAGGATGTCTCGATGGACAAGATTGAGGCGCAGCTCATCAAGAAGACTAATATAGAGAAACTGCAGAAGCAGAAGCCTCGTGACCTCGTACAGTTCATAGGACTAGATGCGAATAATTATGAGGCTGTTCTGTATTACAAGAGCAAGGAAGCTCTTTCTGTTGACGAGGTTCTGGTCATCAAGGTCAAGAATAAGTCTGACGTTAAAGCTGTCAAAGATGCTGTAGAAAAGCGCATCACAAGCCAGATAGAGGCATTTGACAATTACGGACCTGAGCAGGTCAAGGAACTTAAGAATGCAATCGTGACTTCGAGGGGCAAGTACGTATTCTATGGAGTTGCCAAGGATCCAGATAAGTATGAGGAGGTGCTATTAAGTGTTATTTAGCAGTATTATCTTCATATTCTATTTCCTTCCGATTACGATGCTAGTGTATTATCTGATTCCGAAGGAGCAGACGGGGAAGCGCAATATTGTGCTGCTTGTTGCCAGCTTGTTCTTTTACAGCTGGGGAGAACCAGTATATCTATTCTTGATGCTGTACAGTGCGTTCTTCAACTACTTCATGGCTATTCAGATTCATAATGAGCAGAAGTATGGAGGCACCGGTAGGAGGAATCTGCTGTTTACAGTGGTTGTAGACCTACTGATACTTGGTTTCTTCAAGTATTTCGGATTCCTCATGGATACGATAACCTCGATTACAGGATGGCATATTCATTACACGTCACTCGCACTGCCAATCGGAATTTCGTTCTACACCTTCCAGGCGATGTCATACGTATTTGACGTGTACAAGGGAAAGGTTGCACCGCAGTATAGCTTGCTCAAGTTCTCGTTATATCTGTCGTTCTTCCCTCAGCTCATCGCAGGACCAATCGTTAAGTATAGAGACGTTGAACTTCAGATAGATAATCGCGAAACCACACTCATTAAATTTGGAGAGGGGTCATCGAGATTTATCCTTGGACTGGGCAAGAAGGTAATTCTTGCCAACGCGCTAGGTTCGCTCTATACAGAAATTTCGAGTCTGCCGCACGGTCAGATATCGGTGGTACTGTACTGGATTGGAATTGCGGCGTACACCTTACAAATTTACTTTGACTTTAGCGGATATTCCGACATGGCGATAGGTCTCGGTAAGATGTTCGGCTTCGTGTTTGACGAGAACTTCAACTATCCGTATATTGCATCGACTATCACGGATTTCTGGCGCAGATGGCACATGTCGCTATCTACTTGGTTCCGTGAGTACGTGTACATTCCACTCGGAGGAAACAGAGTAAAGGTGCACAGACACATTTTAAACCTGCTAATAGTGTGGTCTCTGACTGGTCTATGGCACGGTGCGAGCTGGAACTTTGTACTCTGGGGTGCATACTTCGGAGTGCTTCTGATACTCGAGAAGTACGTGTATGGTAAATATCTCGAGAAGGCGCCAAATTGGTTTAGACACGCATATGCGATAGTCATAGTTATGGTAAGCTGGGTTTTCTTCAGCATCACAGATATCAGCAAGGCGCTTTCGTATCTCGCTGTCATGTTTGGACTCGGCAAGGTGTCGTTCATAAATGTTACAGCGCTCTATTATATAAGAACGAATTTCATCATCCTAGCTGTTGGTGCTTGCGTGGCAACACCATATCCAATAGAGAAATTCAGAGAGCTATATAGGAAGAAACCGGCGGTAGGAACTGCGCTGGTGTTCGCAGTACTCATCGTTTCTGTCGCATATCTGGTATATGGTTCGTACAATCCGTTCCTGTACTTCAGATTCTAGCGTAGAGGAGTAAGTTTTGAAGAAGATTAACCGTTTTAGAAATGAAATAAAGACCGAACTGAAGCAAAGTTCGGAGAACAAGATGGCAGCGTATACCGGTGTCATATTTGTATTTGTTCTTGCGGCTGTATTCCTTATAAATCTCATAGTTCCAGACAAATCATTCTCAGCTTCTGAAAACCGTATGCTACAGGAATTTCCGAGCATCTCTGTTTCGAACTATTTCGGCGGTAGGCTAGAATCCAAGATGGAGAGCTACGTAAACGATCAGTTCCTTATGCGGGGGTCTTTTATCAAGGTTAAGTCGGCTGTCGATGTGACTGAAGGAAAGCTCAAAGCTAACGGGGTGTATAGAGCTCGTGATGGATATCTGATTGAGGATATAGTGACTCCAGATCAGAAGACAATTACCTCTGCTGAAACTGCGCTCAAGAATTTCAAGGCTAAGTATCCTAAGCTAAACATGGCATTCCTCCTCGCTCCAAATGCAGGGAATATCATGTCCGACAAGCTGCCGCTAACTGTCAGTATGGCGGATCAGAACAAGAGCATTGATGCTTTTTACAAGAATATCAAGGCGTCGGGAATTAAGCCAATCGATGTGAGGAAGACTTTCAATAAGAAGAAAGAGGATGTACAGCTCTATTACAGAACTGACCACCACTGGACGAGCGACGGCGCTTACCTCGCATACAAGGCGATTGTGCCAGCACTGGGTGCAGGTATGCCGATGGAGTTTGAGAGTAAGGTTGTTAAGAACGACTTTGCGGGAACCATGTACTCGAAGAGTGGATTTACAGGCGGAAGATACGATAGTATCAAGATTAATCTGCCTAAGAATAAGAAGGCGGCCAAGCCTTCAGTCATCTACTATGGTGATACTAAGAAGAAGACTACTAAGTTCTATCAGCTTAAGAATCTAGATAAGAAGGATGCGTACACTGTATTCGGAGGCAGTAACCATCCGATGTACACGGTCAAGACTCCGACAAAGTCTAACAGGAGGCTGCTCCTGATTAAGGACTCGTATGCGAACAGTGTGATTCCAATGCTGGCGCAGCATTACCGCGAGATTGTGGTTGTGGATCCGAGATATTACTTTGATAATGTCGATGATTTGATTGCGTCAGAGGGGATAACTGATGTGCTGTTCCTTTATAATGCGAATACGTTCTTTGCGGATGATTCGCTTTCCATGATGTTGCAGGAATAATAACAGAAAGTGCGAGCAGCTGGCAGCAGACTGCGTTTACTTGGCAGATTATACAAAGTCTGCGAGACTTGTAATGATAAAACAATTCCAGGCTTTGTTAATCTGCATCGGCGTAAACCGCGGATACTGCCAGAACCTCGCACTTTCTGCTATTTTATTCTAGACGTTTGAACTGTGATGACTCTCTCAAAATGTAGTGAGCCTCGGCAAAGAGTCTCGTTTGCTTGACGAATTATATGAAAGCTGCGAAACTTGACGCGCTGATACAATTCTCGCTTTCATTAATTCGTTACAGCTCAAACCTTGAACTTGCCGAAACCTCACGCTTCACTTTTTTATTTCCACGACTCCTAGTTGTGATGACTGGGTAAGCGGAAGCGAGCAAATAGAGTAATTCGTAGTGTAAAAAAAGGTATAAGAAATAGCGTAAAGGTAATAAAAAAATTAACTAATGTAGCGAAAAATAAGTGCATAAAAATATTAAGGACAGCAAAGAAGTATATAACAAAACAAAAAAAGAAAATTGTATCTAAGCTGACAAATAAGCTGAAAACATTATTTAAAAGGAAGTAGATTAAGTATGAAGAGAAGTAGAATAATAGGCATTAGTATAGTAGTGCTAATTATGGGGGTACTATTAATAGTTGCCAACCTATACATAGATTACAACCTCAGAAAATACTCAGTTTACTATGCCCATAACATGGAGCATAAGGATGGAACACATCCTGAGATGGCAATGGCATTAGAAAATATGGATGCTATCTATAAGCCTAACAAGAAGAATATACGGTATAGGGATGATGGCGGTTTTATCATTTATAATACATTTTCAAATAGTGAGCGAGTTATCATGAGTTGCGATCCTGGAGAAAAGGAACTTCGCTATATTTATCATGATTTTACGAAAAAAAACTACTATTTCAATGAAGCGTTTAATCTAATCCTTGCTTATGACAGCTCGGTTGGACATGAGGAAATAGATATCAAGACGGTAGATCAGGAAGCTCTTTATAAAGAAATATATAAAAACTTCGGTTTCCTTGTCGAAGCCAACGTAAATCGCAAGCCACTGATCAACATGCAGAAAGAATTCAACAAGAAATACTATAAGCGATTCAACTAACGTCAAGGTGTGAGATTTGATGAAGAAAAAGCTAAAAATTGCAACAACACTTATAATATTTATATCTTTCGGATGGTTTGCATATACAAATTTATACCCTGTTCAAAACCTCGCAAGATACTCTGTTTACTATGCTCACAATATGGAGCATAAGAAGGGAACACACCCAGAAATGGCAATGGCACTAGAAAATATAAAGGTTATACGCACACCAGCGAGTAGAGGAATAAGCTATGATTATGATGGACTGGCGAAAGTGTATAACGATAGAAATAAAAAAAATGGTATTGTACCTTCGATTTGTGCAACTTATGCTCAGAAAAAAACAGAATATCTTTACATAAGATGCGATAATAATAGTTATATTTTTAATGCTGATTTTACTCTAAAAATTGTTTATAATCACGATTCGCCAAATTTGGATCCAAAGAAAAGTGATATCGACGAAGAAGAATTATATAAGGAGGTTTATAATAACTTCGGCTTCCTCGTCGAAGCCAACGTAAATCGCAAACCTCTAATTAACATGCAGAAAGAGTTCAACAAGAAATACTACAAGCGGTTCAATTAGCTTCGAGGTCGCAACTTCAAAGTCACAACCACAGCAATCGAAACCATAACAAAGTAGATTCCGCATATCACGAGTGACGTATGCTCGAAGAACGACTGTGGCAGCAAGTTGATGAGGTCGCTTTCGTTCGGGTTAAGCCTCCAGTAATTATTTGCAAATAGCACCTTATGAAATATCATAAATGCTTTATCGAAATTTACAGCCGCTATTCCGACTGCCAACAGGAAGGCGGCATTTGTAATTATGCATGTATTGATGAATGTCTTGCAGATTGATGAACGGTAAGATGCTCTGTATTTATAGTAAATAAAAATACAGATGAGAGAGATAAAGAATATTAGAGCGGATATCAGCCTCACCAGATAAGCTTTGAGGAAGATGGCACGCACATCCTTAAGATGAGCCTTTTCGCGAGCAGTGTAAAACTCCTGCCGAGTACCATCGGCAGTCACCTCGATATTCAGATTAGAGCGATTTCCGCGCAGATACTCCATCATCTCGCTAAACGCAGACATCACGTTGTCCATATCTATATTGCGGTTCAAGTCGCCGAGCACGTCTTTTTCTTCAAATTGGTGGCGGTAATACCCTGGGATATGGTACATAGTTATATCTGCTGCAGTCAGCAGTGCAGCTATCATGAAACTCAGTGCGCATATAATGGCAATGATTTTAATCTTCAATTCGAGGCTCCTTTCTACAGAGTCTAATGTATCATTGCTTTGTGATTCCTGCAAGCTCAGGGAACTATCGCGCCACAGATGTGAAGCAAATAAACCGGAAAATGTTTTATATATAAAACACAAAATTACTTTACAATTAAATTAAATGTGATACAATCGATTTATAAACAATTGATTACAAAATTAGATTTAATTTTAGAGGAGGATATTGATATGCAGAAGTATGTATGTGACGTTTGTGGATACGTTTATGACCCAGCAGTTGGTGATCCAGACAACGGAATTGAGCCAGGAACTGCTTTTGAGGATATTCCAGAAGATTGGGCATGCCCACTTTGCGACGTTAGCAAGGATATGTTTTCTGAGACTGACGAATAATTAAATATTCAATATAAACATTTAACCACTAAGGTGCGGTGAGATTTCTCGCCGCATTTTTTAGTTCACGAGGTTTTACTCAGCTACTTGTGTACAAATAGCATTAATATAGGCATACTCACTGTTTGAATTTAGCACGCTAAAGTGATAGTATAGATTCATATCTTATATTGAATTAAATCGAGGTATCGAACATGAATAAAGTTGAATCAAGATGGTTACAGAACTTTGTTGACGCGATTCTGTCGCTAGAGACTGAGGAGGAGTGCATAAAATTCTTCGAGGACATTTGTACGATTAAAGAATTTCAGGACCTAGCGCACAGGCTTGAGGTAGCGAGGCTTCTTACAGATGGCAAGGTCTTTAATGAGATCAGCAAACTTACCGGTGCAAGCTCCGCTACGATTACGAGGGTCAACAAATGCCTTATGTACGGAGAGGGTGGGTACAAAACTGTACTGGACAAAAATAATAATTTTGAAGAAAATGGAGATACAGAAGAACAGTAATAGTCATGAGCAGATTTATCAGAGAATTATACAAGGACTTCAAGTCATATACACCAGGCGAGCAGCCCAAGGATAGGAAATATCTCAAGCTCAACACCAACGAGTCGCCGTTCCCACCTGCACCTGCTGTGTACCAAGCGATGCGTGATGCTGACATGGAGCAGATGCGCCTCTATCCAGACCCGACAGGCAGGAAACTCAAGGTCAAGATGGCTGAACTCTACAGAGTGCAGCCAGAGAATGTGTTCCTGTCAAATGGCTCAGATGACATTCTGAACTTCGCTTTCATGGCTTGGAACGACACGAACGATAGTATAGTTATCCCCGATGTTACCTATAGTTTCTACGAGGTTGTGGCACGTCTCCATGAGATAAATTATGAGATTAAGCCACTGCGTGATGACTTGACTCTTGATCTGGAAGGATACATAGGAATAGATAAGAATATAGTTTTACCTAATCCAAATGCTCCAACTGGAATCGCACTCACACGTACCCAGATAGAGGAGCTCGTTAGGTCAAATCCCGATAATGTAGTGATTATAGACGAGGCGTATGCAGGTTTCGGTGCTGAATCGGCGATTCCATTAACTCGCAAATACGACAACCTACTTGTCGTGCAGACTTTCTCGAAGTCGAGGAGCTTTGCAGGAGGAAGGCTTGGTTTTGCGGTAGGAGATACAGCCTTAATCGAAGACCTGACCAAGATGCAGTATTCGACAAATCCTTATGCAGTCAACGCTATGTCACTTATTCTGGCAGAGGCAGCGGTTGATGCGGAGGAGTACTATCAAGAGAACCTGCAGAGGATCATTGAGGCGAGGGACTATGCAGCGGATAAGCTGAAGAAACTAGGCTTTGATGTACTGCCATCTCAGGCAAATTTTCTTTACATGAAGCTGGGCGGCTTCGGAGGCCGAGAGCTATACGAGAAGCTTAAGGAACGTGGAGTCCTTGTGCGCCACTTTGCCAAACCTAGGATAGATGATTATATAAGAGTAACGATAGGAACCAAGGAGCAGATGGATGAGCTTGTCGAAGTTATAAAGGCGGTTTTGGGGGATAAGTAGCACGAGGGATTCCGATTAATAACAAGTTATAAGATAAGAAAGAGCTAGGTCTGATGACCTAGCTCCAGTATTTTTGCTCCGGTTATTATAGCTAAATGTGAACTGCCCCTACCCCTCATACTTAAAACTATCCATATAACGCAGTTTGAACAGATTGCGTTCGTGAAGCATATCGATGCGCTCCTTAGTTTTAGGGTCTTCGATTTCACCAGTTCTGATATAGCGGTCGAGGACTTCGTAAGTGAATCCGAGCTTATCCTCGTCTGTCATGCCGCTTAGTCCGTCAGAAGGAACCTTCTCAATCAGGATTTCAGGCAGTCCTAGCACTCGGCCCATTGCGCGGATTTCGGCAGTTGTAAAAGATGAAATCGGACTAAAGTCACCTGCCGCATCTCCGTATCTAGTTGAGTAGCCGACCCAGTCCTCGGAAAGGTTGCAGGTGTTGGCAACCCTGCCATTTCTCGACTGACCGACAGCGTATAGTGTCGCCATTCTAAGTCGGGGTGCTAGATTGATTAGTGAGTCTTTGCTTAATTCTCCAATAGCTCCCTCAATATCCTTAACTGCACCATTGTAGACCGCTTCTATATTGATGACATGGCTCTCTATACCGAGGTGGTTAATCAGGAGCAGCGCCATGTCCATATCACTCTGCTCCCCGTTAGGCATCATGATTCCGATTACTCGTTCCTTGCCGAGGGCCTTAACCAGAAGGGCAGCAGTTATCGAGCTGTCCTTACCTCCGCTAATACCGATTATTGCGTTGCAGCCGGGACCGTTCACCTGAAACCAATCACTGATCCATTTTATGGTTGCATCAACAGCTTTTTTTGCATTAAAATCCATGATGTCCTCCTATATTCCAAACGGGCGAATCGCCCTCTCAAGTATTCCGTTGCAGTATGCAATTACCATTCCGTAGTTCGCGATTGGGATGCCCTGCGTGTCCGCCTCGCCGAGTCTATACTGCATCTCGCGCCTATTCAGCATGCAAGCACCACAGTGAATTATGAGCTTATAACTGTTGAGATCGCGAGGATATTCGCCACCAGAAGTCCAGTCGAATTCTACATCTGGCTGAATCATGCGGACCAGCTTAGGTATCTTGACCGTGCCGATATCGTTGCACTGGCGGTGGTGAGTACAGCCTTCGCTGATGAGAATTCTGTCACCTTTCTCAAGTGTATCGAGTGCACGTGCGCCTTGAAGCTGCTGCGCTAGGTCGCCCTTCTGTCTTGCAAATATAATCGAAAAAGACGTAAGTGGCATATCAGATGGTATGTCGTTTGCCACTGACTTAAACGCCTGCGAGTCGGTGATTACGATATCTGGAGCCTTGCCGAGAGCAGTAATAGCAGCCTTGACTTCCGTCTCCTTGACCACAAGAGCCATTGCCCCCTTATCCAGGATATCTCGAATGACTTGCTGCTGCGGTAGAATCAATCTCCCCTTAGGTGCAGCAGAATCAATCGGAGTGACGAGTAGCACGACATCACCCTTATTGACGATTCCATCCGTTAAACCGATAGGAGAGTCATCCTGCTTTGCACATTTTATAATAGCCTGCTTAAGGTCTTCGATGCCTGAACCGCTGTGTGCATCCGTACAGACGATAGGGACGTCGGCAGGGATGTCAAAGCACTTTCTGTATGAAACAGGACCTTCTATACTCTTGCATTTATTGACCACGACTATAGTAGGCATATTTCTCTTGCGAGATTCTCTAAGAAATTGTCCTGCCATCGCTGAGAATTTACCGTTTTGCCTGCTCACATCGAGCACAAACAGCGCCAGGTCACACTTTCTAAGGGCTTCATACGATTTATCTACACGTTTCAGACCGAGCTCGCCTTCATCGTCGAGTCCTGCAGTATCTACGAACAAGACTGGTCCTATAGGCAGGAGTTCCATACTTTTAGAGACGGGGTCTGTCGTAGTACCTGCAACATCCGAGGTAAGCACTAAATCCTGCCCGAGAAGCTTATTTACGAGCGAAGATTTGCCGACATTTCGCGGTCCGAATAATCCGATTGTATATCTATTTCCCGAAGGAGTATCATTTAATCCCATTTTCAAGCCCTTTCTTCATGATTTCTATAATTTTACCACATGTCCAAACTGCCCTCAATGGAGGGCGCGTGGTGTGGCGACACCTAGAAAAGTGTTGTATAATCAAAAGGTGAATTTAGGAGGTATACACATGAAAAATGTGAACGTAATAGATATAAAACCGAACACCAACATCACCGACTTCTTTATGATTAAAGCCACTTCGATTAAGGTCGGTTCGAACGGTAAGGAGTACCATGATGTGATGCTGACCGATGCGACAGGAGACCTATCCGCCAAGAAGTGGGACGTGGATGAGAACAACATCGAATTTCTGAAGTCTCTCAAGGTCGGAGACCTCGTTAAGGTGAGAGGCTCTGTGACTGATTGGAAGGGGCAGACTCAGCTGCGCATCAATCAGATTAGGCTTGCAACTGAAGAGGATGATCTAGAGATGAGTGATTTTGTGAAGTCGGCGCCTGAAAAGCCGATAGATATGTATGAATATATTATCGGTGAGATTAACGCTATGCAGGATGAGGATTTCAAGAAGCTATGTCTACATCTATATGAGGGCAATAAAGAGAAACTCATGTACTATCCAGCGGCGATGTCCAACCATCACGCTGAGTACGGCGGTCTGCTCTATCATATCAAGCGTATGATGATGAGTGCTAACAAGCTGTGCGAGGTATACACGAATCTATCCAGAGACCTTCTGGTTGCTGGAGTTGCGATTCACGATATCGAGAAGCTTAATGAGATTCTGTCGGACAAGAACGGCATATCGCCAGGCTATTCGTTTAAGGGACAGATGCTAGGACATATCGTGCAGGGAATTACTCTTGTAAATGATCTTTGCAAGGAACTCGGTATCAGCGAGGAAAAGGCGGTACTGCTCGAACATATGATACTCTCTCATCACTACGAACCCGAGTTTGGAAGCCCTAAGAAGCCGCTGTTCCCAGAAGCAGAGATGCTGCACTACTTGGACATTGTCGATGCGAGGATGTTCGATATGGAGGAAGGGCTCAAGGGAGTTTCAGACGGTGAGTTCGGTGATCGCGTGTGGCCACTAGATAATAGAAGGCTGTATAAGCGCACGTTTTAGGCAGTGTAATTAAAACGCGGCATTCGGGATAGGTCATCATAGTTGTTGAGATAACTTGATTTAAAAGACCCGATAGCTTGCGAATCAGGATGCGTTAATGGCAGTTAAGGAAACCAAGATCGGTAAGATCACGCAAGTAATATACAATAATGAATCCAACGGCTTTGCGATATGTCTCTTCGAGACGGAAGATGAGCAGTTTAAAATCTCTGGGATGTTCCATGCGATTAATCCCGAGATAACGTACAAGCTGGAGGGGAGCTTCAAGATTCACCCGCGTTATGGTGAGCAGTTTAACGTGTCTGCGTATGAGGAACAGCTACCTGATGATGCAGAAGGCATAAGGGTATTTCTTGCATCGGGAGCCATCAGAGGCATAGGTCCTAACATGGCCAAGAGGATTGTCGATAAGTTCGGTAAAGATGCGCTTGATGTAATCGAGGAAAATCCAGAGGCACTTCTATCCATAAATGGTCTAGGACCTAAGACAGTTGAGAAAATCGCAAAGTCATACAAGGAGTCGCGTGAATTTACCAAGATTTCACTCGGACTCGGAGAGTATGGAATTCAGCCAGCGCAGGCAGTTAAGATATACAAGCTATATGGGGATAAGTCGCTTGAGGTAGTAGCGGAGAATCCCTATACACTAGTCGAAGACATATACGGTATCAGTTTTAATAAGGCGGATGAGATTGCGAGCAGAATCGGAATAGAGGCTGAGAGCGAGTTCCGAATCAAGAGCGGCATCAAGTATGCACTGTCGGTATTTTCGAATAGCGGCAGCACTTATGTACCGAAGGATGTTTTGCTTGAGAGCGCAATAAAGCTACTCGACATCTCGAGTGAGTTAATCGAGGAAAACCTTACTGCGCTTGCCTTTAGTGGCGAGATAGAGCTTGATTCACTTGACGGTGTTCCAGTCGTGTATCAGCATTTCTACTTTCAGGCTGAGCAGAGCGTGACGTATCATATCAAGAGGATTATGAATGGCTATATGCCACCTCTCGCCGTCGATCCAGACAACCTTATTAACGCCGCAGAAGCGGAGGAGAGGATTCAGCTATCTGGTGATCAGAGAAAGGCAATTCGTGCTGCTCTGACCAACAAGATTACGATTATAACCGGAGGACCTGGAACAGGTAAGACGACGATTATCAATCTCATCGTAAAGATTTTCAAGCTAATGGGCATTTCGGTAGCACTCGCTGCTCCGACTGGACGTGCAGCTAAGCGCATAACAGAGACCTCCGGAGTTGAGGCGATGACGATACATAGGCTTCTGGAGTACGTGTACTCGGAGGATGAGAACGAGATGGAATTTGGTAGAAATGCAGAAAATCCACTCGAAGAGGATTCCTTCATAGTGGATGAGGCATCGATGATTGACCTCATGCTGATGGATGGATTTCTGAGTGCCCTTGAGGACGATAGTAGGCTGATAATAGTTGGAGATGCTGACCAGCTTCCTTCTGTTGGGGCAGGTAACGTGCTCTTAGATATGATTAATAGCGACTACGTTCCGACTATTAGGCTTGAGGAGATATTTAGACAGGCTAGTGAGAGCCGCATCGTTGTGAATGCGCACTCGATTAACAGTGGCGAATATCCTGAATCGGGCGGTAGAGATAGCGATTTCTTCTTCATGCACAGAAGAGGCGAAGAAGAGATCAGAGAGACGATTGAAGAGCTTGTCACTGGAAGGCTTGAAAGTTACTACGACTTCGTGAAGGGCAATGGTGATATTCAGGTGCTTACACCCACCAGAAAAGGTGGCCTTGGAACTGCAAGCCTCAACGAAATGCTGCAGAGCATAATCAATCCTGCTTCTGAAGAGCTAAATGAAAGGAAGTTTGGCTCCAAGGTTTTCCGTGAGGGTGATAAGGTGATGCAGATTAGGAATAACTACCAGATGGAGTGGCAGCAGCTCGGAAGGCAGAGCGGACGCGGCATATTCAATGGTGACATGGGCGTAATCAATACTATAGATAATGATAATGCCAAGATGGTTGTGGATTTTGACGGCAGATTTGTGACCTACGATAGCGAGGAGCTCGATGAACTTGAGCTTGCATATGCAGTAACTGTTCACAAAAGTCAGGGCTGTGAATTTCCTGTAGTAATTATGCCGATATCAGGATTTCCACCGATGCTTGCGACGAGAAACCTACTATATACAGCAATCACTAGAGGTAAGAAGCTGGTAATACTAGTTGGTTCAGAGGAGCGTATGCATAGAATGATCGACAATAATAGAATAGATGAGCGCTACACAGGGCTTGAGGCGAGGCTTAGAGAAGTCGATATGGGCGGGCTATTGTGAAGCGGAATAAGAATGAAAAAATTGAATATTTATGCCAAATAGGTATATGAAATGGTATTTTATACTGTGCTATACTGTGCTATACCGTGCATATATGCCATAAGTGCGTGCTTTCACGTAAGTCGTTATATCCGTCGAGTTGCTTACAAGGAGACAAGGGATATGAATTACGATAGAAGAAATGAAATTAATTTTTACAAAAAACTATCAATTATTTTAGGAACAATACTGGCTATTATAGTGGTGGGTTGGGGAGTGACATTCTATTTTGATCAATGGAACCTGCATGGAGTTAGTAACATGCCACATTTTGACTGGACAAAGGATAGGTCTTTGGATTTGGTCGGAGAGGTTGAAGGAAAGAAAGTTTATAAGTATGGCATTAGTGAAATGTCCTATCAGACATTTAGTGCTAAAAAAATCACCGCTAAAGAGTATTATGAGCAAAGCTGGGTAACTATTGATATGTTGACTGCCAGCGGATTAGAGACTTCAAGAGAGGGATATAGAACCTATCAGTATGATTGCTACTATATATTGCTTACAGATAAGGCTGTTGTATTTTGTAGCAATGATGCACCGATTGAAGAGGTTGTACAAGCACTTGGAAAGTAAAACTCTGATTGCGACATATATAAATCTGTGCTGAAGGGAATCCCTCCTGCGATATCATAGAATCGACGATGATATCGCAGGAGGTTTTTTAATTGAAAAATATTTTATTAAATCTTATATTTCCTCAATCGTTATATTGTATCTGCTGTGGCAGGTTAATAGATGAATCCGCTTCATACAGCTTATGTAGGTCTTGTTTGGATAACATAAGCTGGGCGAATGTGCGAACCTGCGACAAATGCGGCAAGTTACTCGGAGAGCATAATCCTCTCTCTACTTGTTATAACTGCAGGGAACATGGACATTCATTTGATCGAGGCTACACGTGTACTGAGTACGGATTGTACGAGAAGGAGATTATATTTAACCTAAAGTATAAGCGCAAAACGTATATCGCACCGATAATAGCAGAGATTATGTATGACAGGCTTGAAGCGACTGGCCTTGAGGAATATCCGGATATCATAATCCCGGTTCCCATGTATGTGACTAAGGAACGAAAACGAGGTTTTAATCAAGCGGCACTTATCGCCAAGGAGCTGGCGAGGCTAATGGGGATAGAGTATAGAGCAGATGTTGTGATGCGGTGCAAGAGCACTGGGGTGATGAAGAGGCTTTCACCCGAGGAGCGCCTCAACAATGTGAGGTCTGCATTTGAGGTGTATGAAGGGATGAGGCGGAAAATTTTCGGAAAAAATATATTTATAGTCGATGACATTTACACGACTGGAGCAACTGTTGATTCAATTGCGAGGCTGCTCAAGGCGGCAGGGGTTAGTCGTGCTGACGTCATGACGTTTGCGGCGGGAGCGGACATGGTCAAGGAGGCGGTATAAATGCTGTTTGTAAAGCGGTGTTTAAAATGGTATTCTAGCAAGTAGGATATGGCAAGGTCATGTTCGTGGTTGAAAGTCCAAGCCAGCTACGGGCAAAGGGATCCACGTAAGCTGCTGCGGAGACGGCAGTGATCATGGCGTAGCTTAGAAGTAAGTCCTCCGGGAAACTCGGGTCAAGGCAAGTGTGGGGTCAAAGACCAGGTCGAGTGGCATTGCCTATCCTCTATTTTGCAACTATTAATTCGAAAAGAGGCCTAAATGGAATATAGGATAGAACACGATACGATGGGCGAAGTAAAGGTGCCATCAGATAAACTGTGGGGCGCACAGACACAGCGCAGTTTAATGAACTTCAAGGTTGGTAAGCGTATGCCGATTGAGATTATCCGCGCGTTTGCATACCTTAAAAATGCTGCTGCTTGTGCCAATATGGATCTCGGCAGGCTTGCGCCTGAGAAGGCTTCTTACATAATGATAGTATGCGACCAGATTCTGAACGGTGAGCTAGATGAGAACTTTCCGCTCGTCGTGTACCAGACTGGTAGTGGTACTCAGACCAACATGAATGTAAATGAGGTCATTGCAGGACGTGCAAAGGAGATGGCTGGCGTAGCGGTACTTCATCCAAATGATGATGTCAATATGTCACAGAGTTCCAATGATACATTCCCAACTGCTATGAGTATCGCGTCAGTATTTGCACTCGAAGATAGAGTATTACCAGCGCTAACTACTATGATAGAGACGCTCAAATCCCTTGAGCAGAAATACATGAATGTCATCAAGACTGGAAGGACTCATCTGCAGGATGCTGTTCCGATGACCTTTGGGCAGGAAATCAGTGGATGGCGTTCGATGCTCGAGCACGACTACGATAACATTCTAAAGTCGCTCGACGGATTAAGAGAGATCGCTCTCGGTGGAACAGCAGTGGGCACTGGGCTAAATGCACCAGATGGATTTGCTGAGCGAGCTGCCGAAGCGCTGACGAGCTTAACAAAGAAAGAATTTATCACAGCACCTAATAAATTCCATTCCTTGAGCTCCAAGGATGCGTATGTATTTGCGCATGGGGCACTGAAGGCTCTTGCTGCTGATGTGATGAAGATGGCCAATGATATCAGATGGCTCTCAAGCGGACCTAGATGTGGACTCGGAGAGATTCTAATTCCCGAGAACGAACCAGGAAGTTCAATCATGCCAGGTAAGGTAAACCCTACTCAGACTGAATCTGCGACGATGGTGGCTGTACGGGTAATGGGAAATGATACTGTAGTTGGACTGGCAGCTTCACAGGGTAACTTCGAGCTCAATGTGTTTATGCCAGTGCTTATAGATGCATTTATAGAATCTGCGAACCTACTAGCCGATTCGCTAATTTCGCTCGAAGAGAAGTGCGTAAGAGGCATCACGGTGAATAGTGACAAGATGGATGAAAACGCACACCGCTCGCTTATGGTGGCTGCTGCACTCAATCTGCATATCGGATACGAGAATGCTGCTAAGGTAGCAAAGAAAGCTCATGCAGATAATTCGACTCTTTGTGAAGCAGGGGCTTCACTCGGACTATTCACTGCAGAAGAATATGGTGCATGGATAAATCTCATGGCGATGACAGGGGTGGAAAAGTAAGAATTTTAAGTGCTTGAAAGGCAAAAAATATTTGAACGCAATAAATGTCGCTTGGTAAAAGCCAAGCGACTTACATGCATAGAAAGGTCAACATGGAAAACAACGAACGAGATATATATTATTGCCAGCTACCGATGGTAAAGATGCTTTGTAATAGATGGGCAGAAGCGCATCCTACACGAAGGAAGCAGAACAGCGCTGTAGGTGGGACTCTTATACTAGGGGCTGCAATAATTCTGGGAATGCTTTATTACACGATTAAGCATGCGAATGTTCCGCAGTGGTATCTGCATGTATCGATTTGGGCTGCGGCGCTGATAATTTTCATGGCAGGAAGACAGCGTAATTTAATCAGCAATCCGCCTTTTAAGGGGCTACTAAATGTCAGATATGAGATGAGCGATGAGGGAATTTATTACATCTATCAGGAGAAACTTACGGTGTACACGTTCTTCATCGCTGATGATGATATTGAGGAAATGATTTATGATGATGAGTTTCAAGTTCTGCACATAGTTGGAAAAGGCGAAGTGTCTGCCGAAACTCGCAAAGGTGTGACTGAACCTACTAGTGTAAATGATTACTACTGCCTACTTCCATACGATGAATTTGATATCGAAGATATTCTTAATCCGTATGGAGATATGATAAAAAGAGTACACGGGGATCTGCGTAGAGATTATAGAAGCAAATAATTCACTAGGCAAATAAGAAATATAGACTGTAACACCCTCCCTACTGAATGGTTCAGTGGGGAGGGTGTTGTAATAACAGAAAGCAGGTGAAGGGAATATCCCGCTATCAAGGCCACCTTCGGCGCCGCGCTGCGGGCTACGCACCTTGACAGCGGTTTTCTGGGTGTTCGCCTGCGATAGGATACACCCAGATTCGCACCCTCTCCGATTGTATAGCTTGCGTCGAGGGTTCAATCCCATATGAATAACAAAAAGGAGGTGCATTTGCACCTCCTTTGTATGGAGCAGGTGAAGGGAATATCCCGCTATCAAGGTCGCCTTCGGCGCCGCGCTGCGGGCTATGCACCTTGACAGCGGTTTTCTGGGTGTTCGCCTGGGATAGGATACACCCAGATTCGCCCTCTCTCCGATTATATGGCTTGCGTCTCGGGTTCAATTCCCACTTCGTTATATACAAAAAACAGACGGATGAACCGTCTGCTTTTTTGTATGGAGCAGGTGAAGGGAATTGAACCCTCGACGCAAGCTTGGGAAGCTCGAATTTTACCATTAAACTACACCTGCAGATGGATATTTGATTGATGTATATGATTATACTGCGAATGGAAGAGTTGGTCAAATGAATGACTCATAATATTAACGCAGTGCATAGATTTAAGAATCGCGTGCAATTATTAATAATCTATTAGCAATATATTAATGAATATGAATCTTGTTGAAAACAATTACTTGTCCCATTACAATCTGATTAAACAAAGGGTGTTCTCAACTAAACCATGAGTACAGGAGGAACATATGTCACATATGATTGAGCTACATAAGGTATCTAAGTATTACACCAACAAGGATACTGTCAGTACAGGACTATCTAGGATAGATCTCAACCTTGACATGGGCGAGTTCGTTGCTATTACAGGGGAGAGTGGGAGCGGAAAATCCACTTTGCTTAACGTGATCTCGGGGTTAGACACTTACGAAGAAGGTGAAATGTTCGTTGGCGGACAGGACACAAGCGCCTTCAAAACGGAGGATTATGAGAGGTATAGGAAGACATTTATCGGTAATATTTTCCAGGATTTCAATCTTGTGAACAGCTATAGCGTGTATCAGAATATAGAGCTGTCGATGCTGATGTGCGGTATGAAGCACAGCGATTGCAAGGAACGTGTAAATGAACTTATCGAACTCGTAAATCTCGGTGAATACAGAAGGACTAAAGCATCGAGACTTTCCGGCGGGCAGAAGCAGAGAGTGGCGATTGCGCGTGCACTTGCCAAGGATGCACCTATCATAGTTGCGGATGAGCCGACAGGTAATCTCGATACGGATTCAGCCGCAAAGGTTATTGAAACGCTTTACAGGATCTCCAAGGACAAGCTTGTAGTAATCGTAACTCATAACTACGAACAAGTTGAAAAATTCATCACCCGCAAGATAACAGTTCATGACGGAAAGATAATAGAGGATAAAAAGGTCAGAGAACGTCAAATAATAGAGTTTCATTCAGATAATGGAGAATTACAGGATAGCGGACGGCATAGTTCAGTCGAACAGGAGAGTGCTAATATGCAGCATAATCCAGGGATTAGACAGAACGAAGAGCAAGAAAGTGAAGTGTTAGGGTCAGAACTAATAATTCCAGGGGCCTCCGAAGGTGAGTTTGAAGCGGCAGATTCTAACGATTTTGACGTGCCAGAAGATTCTAGATATTCAGACGTTGTAAATAGAATCACACGTGAAGAGGTTGATGGCGATGAGATATCACCAGCCCCAATGCGTAGGGGTAGAGCAGCTAGAAATATGGAGAGAGAAGCTAAGGAATCAGCTGCTTCAAGGAAACAAGGCAAGTCAGAACGAGTAGAGGTTCTTAAGAAAGCTGAATTGCACAGAGATAGAGCTAAGAGAAATGCAGCTAAATTGACTCGTCATGATGAAATGGGGTTAGGCAACGAGCTAAGGCTCGGTGTCAGGAATACATTCAATCTACCGACCAAGTTTATTCTATTGTTTATAATCTATATATTCGTTGCGACATCGGTGCTAGGACAGTATTCATCCACGAAAGAGTCCCTGCATTTGCAAGATATAAATAGCCTTGCTAATCAGTATTTTAGAAATACTAGTGCAGATCGAATCATCGTAAAGAAGTCAGATAACTCTGCATTTACGGATGAGGATTATGCACAGATTGAAAAGTTAAAGCATGTCAAAAGCATCATCAAAGAAGATCCAGTTGTTGATGTGAGGATTACGCTCGATTCAAATATCTTTATGACAGGACTTCTATATCCCGGGCAGAAGATAAAGGCAAAGGAACTCACCTACGGAAAGCTGCCCGAGCAGGAAAATGACATAGTCGTGGTAACAGATAAGTCTACAATGACCTACGATGCGCTTAAGGGCAATAGAGACGAACTTCTCGGCAAGGAATTTGACCTTATTGGAGACGAGGATGGAGAAACCCTTCAAGTTGGAAAGGTCAGAGTGACGGGCGTTATAGTTTATGATGATGCATCTAAATCAGGCATTACCCCAAGTACTGGAACTGTAAAGTACTACTGCAGTGATGCGCTTGCGAGAAAAGTAGTAATGAACACACTCAGTACAAAATCAAGTGCTGTAGTTGACTTCAGTGGTCAAAAGGTGAAAAAGTCCAATGCCAGGTCATTTATAGAATCGAATCCTAACGTGCCAAAGGGTGAAGCATACATCTATGAAGATCAGACTAAGAACTACAAGGACGACAAATGGCAGAATAAACCGCTTAACATATCAATCTCAAATATATACTATTCCGCGGATATTGCACTCAAAACTACAAAGAGTGTGGGTAAGAGTAGCGCACAGAAGCTGCTCGGAATTTCGAAGGATGATTACGAGACAAAAAATGCGAGAGTATATATAAATCCTGAAGATTATGACACCTTATACAATCGAGGGAACTATCAGATAAGCGTATTTGCAGATAATGACCTCAATGCGAATGCTCTGGCTTCATCAATCGACAAGTTCGGCGTATACAAGACGTTCGCGATGAAGAAGATGATTGCAAAGGATCCTTTACCACAGCTATTCCTGGTAAAACTGGTTCAGGTTGTTTTCACGGCTATAGGATTTGTGGTGCTGTTCTTTATCGCCTATATGATAATAAGACTAATCATGAGATCGAGAAATTCGTACTATGCGACACTAAGAATTCTCGGTGGTACGAGGAAGAATACGAGTGCGATTCTGCGCATCGAATTGCTGATGATGATGGCAATTGCACTTGCGGTAGATTTCGTGGGCATTTATCTTGCCTCGAAGGGGCTGGTAAATATAAAAGCGCTTAAAAATGCGCTATTATATCTCGAATTTAAGGATTACATTATTCTTACGGTAGCGCTTATGCTTATGTCTCTTCTCATCGCAAACAGATACTCGCGCAAAATTTTCAAGAAGTCAGCGATGAATATTTATAGAGAGGAGGACTAAAAATGATTAAGTTGCAACATGTAAATAAGTTTTTCAATAAGCGTAAAGCCAATGAAATACATGTAATTAACGACACCTCTCTGGAGTTACCGGAGACCGGCATTGTAGCGTTACTAGGACCGTCTGGATGTGGCAAGACGACGCTTTTAAATGCTGTCGGAGGACTTGATAAGGTTAATTCGGGCAAGATATTTATCGATGATGCTTGTATATCCAAGATGAGAGCATCGAAGGTAGATTCGATACGCAATGCCAAGATAGGGTACATTTTCCAGAACTTTAACCTACTTGACAGGATGACGGTATTCGAGAACGTTGCAATTGCACTTAGAATGATTGGAATCAAAGATAAGCATGTAATCAAAGAACGTGTTAATTACTGCCTAAAGTCAGTAGGGATTTACCAATTTAGAAACAAGACGACCGATGCGCTCTCAGGAGGACAAAGACAGCGCGTGGCAATCGCGCGTGCCATTGTCAAGAATCCGCGCATCATCATAGCGGATGAGCCTACAGGAAACCTCGATAGTGCGAACACAATCGAGGTCATGAATATCATCAAGACAATTTCGAAGGACAGGTTAGTTCTGCTCGTAACACACGAGAAGAAAATAGCGGAGTTCTATTCATCGAGAATCATAGACATGAAGGATGGAAAGGTTGTCGGCGATAGAGAAAACGATACTGATAACTATCTAGACTATCAGCTTGAGAATAAAATTTATCTCAAGGATATGCCTAAGCATGATGAGTATGGCAACCAGGATATTCAGGTCGATGTTTATAGCGATGGGCTTTCGGAGGCTGGTATAAAGCTAGTCCTTAGAGCAGGTAATCTGTACGTAGATACAGGCGGCAGATATAATGTTGTGGACGAGAATTCCAATATCGAACTAATCGATGACCATTACTCGGCGATGGATTCCAGCATATACGAGAACAATCGCTTCGAGTACGACAAGTATCTGCCTGAAGGATATAAGGCGAGGTACACCTCGCTGTATTCGCCAATCAAGATGTTTACAAACGGGTTCAAGACAGTTGCGAAGTTCAACAGACTCAAGAAGCTACTGCTCATAGGATTCATGTTCGCTTCGATATTCACATTTGTAGCTGTAAGCAATGTACTTGGAGTGCTGGATATCAAAGAAAAAGACTTTCTCACTACTAATGCTAACTATATCACTGTAAATAACACCAAGAAGGACCCATCACTCGCCGAAACACTTCGGAACACCCAGGGGGCGAGAGCTACATTTATAGGCAACACACAGGTGATGCTGAGGATGCCATTTACCGAATATCTGCAGAGCTCCAATTACGAGATGCAGTTTGGTGCATCGATAACACCAATGAGTGTGCTCAAGGAAGAAGAACTGTACAAAGGCAAGCTTCCAACTGACGATAGAGGTGTTGTCATAGATAAACTGCTTGTGGACAAGATGTTCAAGTCGAGAGTTGTTCAGGAAGTCGGTATAATCAAGACATCCGACCTAATTGGTCGAAAAATCAAAGTGAAAAACCTCGGAGAATTCACGATAACAGGGATTTCGAATTTAAATTCACCATCTGCTTTCTTTGCGGACAGCTACTGCCAGGATGTGCTCATGTACAGCCAGTCAACTTCGACACTCGATGCACCTTCTAGTATGCCAATAGAAGATGCGAATGAAGGATCCAATCAAGATAGCGGTAATCCAATCATAGATTATGCTTATGCACCTTCGTCAATCAAAATCAAGAAGGGCAAGGCACCAGCGAATGATTACGAGGTAGTAGTGCGAGATACTCATGAAGAAGACATGCCGCTTAACAAAGAGATCGCTGCAAATGTAAATAATCATAAGCTCAAGGTAGTCGGATACTACACGACAGATTCACAGGATGACGATGCGTACTACACGACTAATCACACAATTTTGCTAGGTTATATATCAAAGCAGAGGGTGGTATCAGTGTACTCAGATGAACCGGGAGCACTTGCTGACAAACTTACAGAGCAGGGGTATTCTGTGCAAATCAATTACGACCGTGATAAGGAGAAGTATAAACTTTCAGAAGCTCAGAACGTCAGAAACACATTCACTGCAGCGGGGATTATCATCTTAGTTGCGCTAATAGAGCTATTCTTGATGCTTAGATCGTCATTCCTCTCTAGGATTAAGGAGGTTGGCACAATGAGAGCCATTGGACTCAAGAAACGCGACATATATAAGATGTTCGCAGGAGAGATTGCAGTAATCACGGCGATTACAGCTATTCCTGGTATAGCGGGCGCTTATTACGTGCTAAGCCACACCACAGCGCTGCTTGGAGCGAAGTTCTATATTGCTCCTTGGGTAGCTGTACTGTCATTTCTTGTTCTCCTGCTGTTTAACCTAATAGTTGGATTGATGCCAGTCTTCCAGACGATGCGTAAGACGCCGGCGGCGATATTGGCAAGGGTGGATATATAGACACACAATCTACATAGTGTTTTTAGGGCTTATGGGCTCCTCACCTTTTGAAAACTGCATGATTATGATATAATTTTAATAAAATTAACGCATTCGCCAAGTTGTGGACGCATCGGGTAACCGCGTGAAGGTTAGCGTTCGTGACTTGGCGAACATGCACTAAACTAAGCCGAGGAGGGCAATGATGGCTACCGATAAAGAGCATTCACCAGAAACTACGATGAGAAGCAATTTTATTCACAACATGATAGATGAGGATTTGGCGGAGGGTAAGTACCAAGAGGTGTATACGAGATTTCCACCGGAACCTAATGGCTACCTGCATATTGGACACGCAAAATCCATTTGCCTTAACTTCGGAACTGCTAAGAAATACGGCGGAAAATGCAACCTCAGATACGACGATACCAATCCTGTAAAAGAGGATATGGAATACGTAAATTCAATCGAAGAGGATGTGCGTTGGCTCGGATTCGAGTGGGATGAGAAGAGGTGGGCTTCTGACTACTTCGACACTATGTATGATGCAGCGATTGAGCTCATCAAGAAGGGTAAGGCTTATGTCTGCGAGCTCACAGCTGAGCAGATGAAGGAGTACAGAGGTACGCTTACTGAGCCTGGTAAGGAAAGTCCATATAGAAATAGAACAGCTCAGGAGAACCTAGCTCTCTTTGAAGACATGAAAGCTGGAAAGTATGGTGATGGACAGGCGGTGCTTCGTGCCAAGATTGACATGAGTTCACCTAATATCAATATGAGGGATCCTATTATTTATAGAGTCGCACATGCCACTCATCACAACACCGGTGATAAATGGTGCATATACCCTATGTATGACTTCGCTCATCCGATTGAAGACGCGATTGAAGGGATTTCACATTCCATCTGTACGCTCGAGTTCGAGGACCACAGACCACTATACGATTGGGTACTTAATGAAGTTGGCTTTTGGAATCCACAACCAAGGCAGATTGAGTTCGCAAGGCTCAACATTACCAATATGCTTATGAGTAAGAGATATCTCAAGAAGCTCGTTGATGAAGGTGCTGTTTCAGGCTGGGATGATCCACGCATGCCTACAATTGCGGGCATTAGGAGACGTGGATATACACCTGAGGCAATCAGAAGCTTCTGCGATGATATCGGTGTAGCTAAGTCTAACTCGACAGTAGACTTTGCACAGCTCGAGACTAGCGTGCGTGATGACCTTCAGTTCAAGGTTGCTGCTCGTAATGTCGTAATGAATCCGATTAAGGTAGTGATTACAAACTATCCGGAAGGGCAGATTGAGACTTGCGAGGTTGAGAATAACAGAAATGTTCCAGAGCTTGGAGTAAGAGAAATTCCGTTTGGTCGTGAACTATGGATAGACGGAGAGGATTTCATGGAAGTGCCTGTCAAGAAGTATTTCAGGCTGTTCCCTGGCAACGAGGTTAGACTTAAGGGTGGTTATTTTATCACGTGTAACGAGGTTGTTAAGAACGAAGATGGCTCCATCAAGGAACTTCTATGCTCTTACGATCCAGAGACTAAGAGTGGAACCGAAGGTGGAAATCGCAAGGTGAAGGGGACAATTCACTTCGTAGAAGCTTCTACGGCAGTGAAGATTAAGATACGAGAGTATCAGACACTTATGATTGAAAATGAAGATGGCAATCTAGAGCTCAATCCAGATTCGCTACATGAGACCTGGGGCTATGCTGAGCCATCAGTTTCCGATGTCAAGGCTGGCGAGAGATTCCAATTCTTCCGCAAAGGATATTATATTGCGGATAGCGAGTTAACGACAGATGACGAGAAGGTGTTTAACAGCATCGTAAGCCTCAAGAGCTCCTGGAAGAAATAGAGATTACTGTAAATGGGGTGGTGACCATAGATAGTTTATTTACATCCGTACTTACTTTTGTCGAGAACAATCCTATTTTCGCAAAATACATAACGACGGCATCAAGGTGGATTTTCGTAATTTTGGCAGTTTATATTCTTATGAAGTCCATCATGTCACTGCTCTCAACTAGAGTGACTCCAGAGGTCTGGGGTTATCTGTCTGTTGAGGATGGTGTTACACTTCCAATCACTCATTGGGAGAACATTATCGGCAGATCGTCATCTGTTGACCTGCGTATTGAACTCGATACAATTTCCAATACGCAGGCACTTTTGATTCGCCGTAAAGACGGAAAATGGATGTTTAAGGACCTGAATTCCAAGAATGGGACCATTATAAATGGTATCCAGCTCATTCCGCGTAAGAAATACATAATTAATCCTGGTGACGAAATCACGATGGGCGGTGCAAAGTGCACGCTCGCTGCGATAAGTGTTGAAGAGGAAAAGAATAATGATGCTATGCGCTCGATGGATAAGAAACCTGTCTCGCCATGGCCTCTTATGGTTGCAATCACCGCATTTCAGTTTCTGACGATGATACAGCTGATAATTGGCATGGGGACGAATCTTACTCCAGGGGCGCTTCTTTCGATTCCGCTACTTTCTGCTACTATGTGGATTTACGTGATTCTTTTTAGAGCCATGGGCAGCAAGGGGTTTGAGATGGAGATGATAGCTTTCTTCATGTCGACTATAGGACTAGCGGTCACGACCTCTGCCAACCCTGCGCTTACAATGAAGCAGTATATCGCAACGCTTGTCGGGATCTTCATCTTCATATTCATGTGCATATATATGCGAGATCTGAGGAGGACGGAGAAGATTAAGCCAGTGCTCGCTGTGCTCGCTATAGGGCTACTGCTGTTCAATGTAATATTCGGAACGACTAAATTCGGAGCTGCTAACTGGGTTACTGTCGGTGGCATCTCAATTCAGCCTTCTGAAATTGTCAAGCTTGCATTCATATGCATCGGTGCAGCAACCATGGAGAATCTCTTCAACAAGAAAAATCTCTATGGTTTCATGCTATTCTCCTTGTTCTGCCTGGCTTGCCTTGCCAAGATGGGAGACTTCGGAGGTGCGCTTATCTTCTTCGTAACATATCTGGTAATTTCGTTCCTACGAAGTGGTGATTTTTCGAGGCTTATACTCACGATAGGCGCAGCCGGAATTATGGGCATACTTGTGCTCAGGTTTAAACCGTATATACTGAGCAGATTCAATGCCTGGGGACACGTGTGGGAGCCAGATTTTATCAATGGCATGGGATACCAGCAGACTAGAACCATGTCTTATGCATCTGGTGGAGGACTTCTAGGTCTTGGCGCTGGAAATGGGTCTCTAAAGACTGTCGCAGCCTCTAACACAGACCTTGTGTTTGGATTTGTAACTGAAGAATGGGGACTTATAATATCAATTCTGCTTGTCCTATGTATCATTACCCTTTCGCTGTTTGCGGTAAATTCAATTGTAGCAGGAAGGTCAGCGTTTTACACGATAGCAGCGTGCGGCGCTGCGACAATGATGATTTTTCAGACCATGCTAAATATATTTGGAGCGGTAGACCTGTTTCCTCTAACTGGAGTTACTTTCCCATTTGTATCTACGGGTGGTACGAGTGCAATGTGTTCATGGGCAATGCTGGCGTACTTTAAGGCTGCGGATATGCGTAAGGATGCAAGCCTTGCTATTAAGAGGAGACCGTGATGGGGGCGAAGACAAAAGGAGGTAGCATATGCGGAAACTAGAGCGTAGAGCGAACATCTGTCTGCTACTCGCCGCGGCGCTGTTCGTAGGGATATTGATTTTTACATGGCGATTCGTAACCAAGGGGCAAGATTGGGCGAGCTTCTATGGAAATAGGCAGATATATACTAATGGTGAAGTCAATCGAGGTACTATTTACGACCGAAACGGTGTGATGCTTCTTAACTGCACCAAGGATGGACTCGTGTATCCTTCTGATGCTTCACTTAGAAAAGCAACTGTTCATGCGGTCGGGGATCCAAAGGGCAATATTGCGACGGGTGCAATCAACGTGTTTAGGCCGCAGCTCATAGGGTATGACCTGCTAAATGGGACCTATGATACCACTAAGGATGGAAGCAAAATCAATTTAACCATAGATTCCAAGGCTAACCTAGCTGCATATAAGGCGCTCGGTAACCGCCAAGGGATGGTCGGAGTATACAACTATAAAACTGGAGAGATAATGGCGATGGTATGCACGCCATCGGTTGATCCTAAGGGGACACTTCCAACAAATTCTAGTTCGTCTGAATATTTCAATGCATTCCTATCGGGAAGGCTCACGCCAGGCTCAACATTTAAGACGGTAACCGCTGCGGCGGCAATTGATAATGTAGATGATATAGAGGATTTTAGCTTCAACTGTACTGGTGTTACGTATGTAAATGGGTCGCCGATAAAGTGCACAGAGCGACATGGGCATGTCGACTTCGAGATGGCACTCGCAAAGTCTTGTAACGGCGCATTTGGCGAGATCACTCGTAAGGTTGGCGCAAGCACCATGAGGGATTACGTCAAGAAGATTGGACTTACCAACTCGCTCGATATAAACGGAATTAAGACAGCAAAGGGCACATTCGTCTTTCCAAAGGATGACCCGATTAAACTTAGTTGGGCGGGTATCGGGCAGGCTGATGACCTCGTAAATCCTGCGTCTATGATGGTCTATATGGGCGCTATTGCAAATGGTGGCAAAGCTATAAATCCTTATATAATAGGCTCATCTAATTTCCTCAAAAAGGTTACTGGCGGTGATTCATTAGGTAATTACCTGAGCAGTGGCACCGCAGGTAAGATGAAGAGCATGATGAAAAATGACGTTAAGGTTACATATGGGGAGAGCAACTTCCGAGGACTAGACATCTATGCAAAGTCTGGAACAGCAGAGACTGGGAGCGGAACACCTGATGCGTGGTTCGTTGGATTTATAGATGATGCAGATCATCCATATGCATTCGTGGCATGGGTTAAAAACGGTGGCACAGGCTATAAGGTTGCAGGACCTGTGGCTTATAAAACATTGCTTGCGCTAGTGCAGAACAACTAGGATACTAATGGTGCGGATTAGATGATGTATTTTATAGCTCTTATAATGATATTAATCGGCTGGATGTTTATATATACAGGACGTATTTGTTCAGATAAGGAAAAGGACATTAATAGTCTAGCGTTAGATGGCACAAATGCAATTGAAACTGAAGGCTTTCTAAAGGTGCTCGAGATCAGAAGCACTAGATATAGCTTCGAGTGTGACTGTGAGATTTCGTTCAAAAGCGAAAACGGCAGAAATCTCAGATACAACAAAACGTTCTTTGGTTTAGACAGCAGAGCTTCATTTTTAAGAAAATGTGAGCGGAGAGGTGAGGTTCCCATCACTATAATTTACGATAAAAGTTCATCTGCTAGATTTTATATAGAGGAGTTAAACCCACAAGATGTAATTAATAATAGCAAGAAGGCGTACTGCATTATCGGAAGCATGTTCATCTTGCTAGGATTATTTATCGTAGCGGCTGCACTACATATAATCCCGTTTATGCAGCTCTGATCGATAAATGCAGAAAGGGAGCTATCACCACAGTAGTGATAGCTCCCTTTTTAGTCTTTTCAGCAAGGATAAAATATATTTTTTTTCAAGGATTCATAGATAGTGTACTTCTTAACCCTGGGCAGTTGCAGTCTCAATAGCCTGAGCTTCGTCAACTACATACGAACCCGCTCTTCTCTTGAAGAAGCGCAGAACCATGTATAGAAGTACGAGACCTACCGCGAGCGCAACCCATGGCGATTCCATGATGCCAGCAATTACATAACATATAGCCGATACAGCGAGAACAGTCATAGCATAAGGTAGCTGAGTCTCAACGTGGCTGAGGTGTCTAACAGCTGCACCTGCAGATGACATGATTGTCGTATCTGAGATTGGCGAGCAGTGGTCGCCGCAAACTCCACCAGCCATGCAGGAAGAGATGAGGACAATCATCATATCAGGTCTATTCGCAGTTACTGCAAGTGCTATAGGAATTAGTATTCCAAAAGTCCCCCACGATGTACCAGACGCAAAACCTAGAGCGCAAGATACGAGGAAGAACATCGCAGGTATTATCATGATTAATCCGCCAGGAATCTTATCCATCATATTGGCAACGAATTGCGCTAGACCTAGAGAATCAGTCATAGTTTTTAGAGTCCATGCCATTGTCAGAACGAGAATTGGTGAAACCATTGATTTGAATCCCTCTGGAACACATTCCATAAGCTCCGAGAAAGGAACGACTCTTCTAATCATGTAGTAGACAACTGTAATAACAAGTGAAACAACACTTCCGAGCACTAGAGACGTGGATGCATCGCAACCTGCAAATGCAGTTACAAATGATTTTCCGCTCCAGAATCCTCCAGTATATAGCATGCCAGTGATGCAAGAGATGATGAGAATTATTACTGGAAACATCAAATCCATTACTATTCCTTGATGTACTGTCTCGGCAGCACTGTCATTCTTCAATGCTGCAGTATCTTGCACTGTGAATAGGTCGCCGTTTTCTACGGCATTTTTCTCATAAACTGCCATTTTTCCATAGTCGAAGTTCATAGTTATAATCATGAACATCATGGCGATGGTGAGAAGTGCGTAGAAGTTGTAAGGGATAGCCTGAATAAATATGCTTAGACCATTTTTTCCCTCTACAAAACCGCTTACAGCTGCAGCCCAAGATGAAATAGGAGCTAAAATGCAGACTGGTGCTGCAGTTGCATCTATTAAATATGCGAGCTTAGCTCTCGATATGTTGTATTTGTCAGTAAGTGGCTTCATAACACTACCAACAGTTAGACAGTTGAAGTAGTCGTCTACGAATATCAGAATTCCGAGAGTAACGGTCGAGTACTGTGCGCCACGGCGAGTTTTTATCCTCTGAGCTGCCCAATTTCCGAAAGCAGCGGAACCGCCTGATAGATTCATCATAGCTACGAGCATACCGAGTATAACTAAGAATACTAGGATCCCTACATTTCCCGCTGAAGACAGTGATGAAACGAATCCATCTATCATCACATGATTCATAAATTTAGGGAAATTCATTCCAGAATATATAAGTCCTCCTGCAAGAATTCCAATGAACAGCGAGCTGTATACTTCTTTTGTGATGAGGGCTAGTCCGATAGCGACGATAGGCGGTAGTACAGCCCATATCGTTGCGTACATTGCTGGCTTACTGTCAGCAGCCATTGCTACAATCGGCACAGCCGCTATGAAGAGCGCGGTAAGCCCGAACACGTACATAATTCTACTTTTGTTAATGCGTATCATTTTAAAACCTCCGTATAAATAAAATAGCCATGAATAACGTCTGAAACGTATCCATGG
>ERZ772930.54-NODE-54-length-45291-cov-6.30626_pt1 | contig 45291 bp, 38 predicted proteins | sample MGYA00511685_ERZ772930 | MGnify/ENA primary metagenome ERZ772930 (study PRJEB29015, sample SAMEA2738053) | human oral metagenome | biome: human oral; feature: human-associated habitat; material: saliva | place: China | collected 2226 ... | reverse complement strand
AACAGATATCAGAATCTGTTACGCAATAAAAGTCTAACTTTTGGGGGTCACATCAATGCTTCGCCCTTTTATTGTGTGCTTAATGGCTTATAGCCCTAGAGAGCAATTAAAGTCTACAGGGTATGAGATACTAAGACTATAGAGCTATATAATATCCTCTCTTCGGTTCTCCAGATCAACCTGAATGCTTGCATTAGTTCCTGCTACTTCCTTGGTAACCTTGGAAGAGGTGTTCTTAAGGCAGCTGTCGTTATAGCTTCCCTTGCCAGGAACAGGTGACTTATCAATCTCCGTGTAGTCTCCTATTCCTAAAGCTTCAGAAGCTACGCCGAGATTTGATACGATACTTGCCAAATCTGTAGGCATGAATATCTTGGTTGCGCGACCATCTGAGATATCCCTCAGAGCTTCGAGTCCCTTTAGCTTTAGAACTCCCTCGTTGATATTAGCTTCCTTGAGTTTCTCAAGACCTTGAGCCTGGGCTTCGTAGACGAGCCTGATTGATTCAGCTTCGCCGGCAGCGAGAGCGATTCTAGCTTCTTTCTCAGCTTCTGCAGCGAGAACCTTTGCTTCCTTGTCTCCCTCTGCACGAGATACTACAGATTCCTTGTGAGCCTGAGCTTCGAGTACAGTCTGACGTCTTTCTCTTTCTGCTCTCATCTGCTTTGTCATTACTTCTTCGATTTCTTCAGGTGGTATGATATTCTTGAGCTCTACTCGGTTGACCTTGAGTCCCCACGAATCCGTAGCTTTATCTAAAATTACCTCCATATCCTCGTTGATCTGCTCTCTTGAGGATAGGGTGGTATCGAGCTCCATTCCGCCGATGATACTTCTTAGTGAAGTTGCAGATAGGTTCTGTAGACCGGCAATTGGATTTTCTACACCGTATGTGTATAGCTTAGGGTCAAATACCTTTGCAAATACAACAGAGTCCACGCGAACAGATACGTTATCCTTCGTGATTACTGGTTGAGGAGGGAAATCTAGAACCTGCTCCTTGAGTGAAATCTTGTTGATTACGTTGTCGATGATAGGAAATTTAAAATGAAGACCTGCGTGCCATGTGCATAAATATTTACCAAGCCTCTCAATAACGTATGCATGCTCTTGAGGAACTATTTTTATACAGGAAACGAACAAAAATAGTATAAGCAGAACTACTATTATAGAAATAATTGTAGTGATCATGGAAAACCTCCTTGTAGGTAATTGATTTAGCATCTAGTGATATTTTCTATTAACTTCATAATATGAGCATCATATAGAAAAGTCAATGCGAATAGAGTTTAAATTATGTAAGCAATTTATCCATTTTTGCACTAAAATAAATAGATAAAATAACCAATTGCAGGGTGGCGAAAATGGTGAATATTGCTTACGGATTAACCGATTTTTAATATATTGACATTGTCATACATGACAATATCAATAAAAAATACTGATACTATCAATAAGATTGTTTAATTTCACAATGAAATCTTTATTATTTTATTAACTTTTACTAAAGACTATTGCAGAATAGACCTTGATGCTTTAGAATCAGAACATGTATTTTATATTACTATAAGGAGTTTTTTATGCTTAAAACGATTGTTTCTTACAACGACATGATTAATGCATTCATTTGGGGTGTGCCCTCGATGATCTGCATTATGGGAGTCGGAATTTGGCTGACGCTCAACACGCGTTTTATTCAGTTTAGAAAATTCGGATATACACTGAAGCACACTTTCGGTGCTATGTTCGATAAGAAGGAAGCTGGAGATGGAGCTCTTACTTCATTCCAGTCCGTATGTACCGCGCTGGCGGGAACCGTTGGAACTGGTAATATCGCGGGTGTCGCGGGAGCTATCGCTTTAGGCGGACCAGGAGCAGTTTTCTGGATGTGGCTTTCTGCACTTCTAGGCATGTGCACAAAGTTCGCTGAGGTTACGCTAGCTGTACATTTTAGAGAGCGTAATGACCATGGAGACTGGGTTGGCGGTCCTATGTATTACATAAAGAATGGTCTCAGCAAGAGATGGAGCTGGCTAGCGATTTTGTACTCGACATTTGGAGTGCTTACGGTGTTCGGTACAGGTAACGCAACTCAGGTTAACACTATTACGACAGCTATAGATTCAGCATTAACATCGACAGGTGCATTTAAGCATGGTCTTCCATCGGGGGTCAACCTCGGTATCGGCATAGCTATTACACTACTTGTTCTGGTTATTCTAATAGGAGGAATAAAACGTATCGGGCGTGTAACGGAAAAGCTAGTTCCATTCATGGCGCTTTACTACATAATCTTTGGACTTCTAGTAGTTATTATGAATTACAAGAATGTTCCAGGCGTTTTCAGAGATATATTTGAAGGTGCATTTGCTCCAAGGGCTATAACAGGCGGTGTTGTGGGCTCTATGTTTATAGCTATGAGGAGAGGTGTTTCGAGAGGTATATTCTCAAATGAAGCAGGTCTTGGTACTGGTTCAATCGCTCACTCTTCAGCTGAAGTGGATCACCCTGTGCAGCAGGGATTATGGGGAATCTTCGAGGTATTTGCAGACACGATTGTAATCTGTACGATTACGGCCCTCGTAATTCTCTGTAGTGGTGTGAAGATCAATTATGGCAAGACCGCAGGTGCAGAGCTCACCATCTCAGGATTCACAGCGACATTTGGAGGCTGGGTTTCGGTAATGTTAGCCGTAGCGCTTTGCTGCTTTGCCTTCTCGACAATATTAGGTTGGGGATTGTACGGTTCTAGATGTATAGAATTCTTGTTAGGAAAAGGTGCAATAAAGCCATTCGTCGTTGTTTATTCGCTAGTCGCAATTATCGGAGCAACTATGGACCTTGGGCTGATTTGGAATATCGCTGACACGTTTAACGGACTGATGGTAATTCCAAACTTAATCGCAGTCCTACTCTTATCAGGTACGGTCATCAGACTGACAAAAGACTATTTCAGTAAAGAAAAGCCTGCTAAATAGATTTGATTTTACAAGTACATAAGAACATTATAAAGACTCTCGTCCGAAAGGACGAGAGTCTTTGTCGTAATAACAAAATCTCTAAAATTGCGTATTTTTAGTGTATAATACTGAGAAGCAACCGATAGTTGCAACCGCTAGTTGACAAATTTCCAAGTATAGTTGGTGGTGACGGTGATATAGCTACCATAAAATAAAACCATAGAACGCAGCTGCTCCATGAAATGAAAATTGAAAATGAGAAAGAAACTCGAAAGAAGTTCTAAGGGATTTGGAAATTTAAAGGCTTCATATCTACAATATAGCATGGAGTCAATAGGAGGGTATTATGATAATTTCAGAAAAGATAATGAGCCTACGTAAGCAGTATGGTTGGAGTCAGGAAGAGCTGGCAGATCTAGTAGGTGTATCGAGACAGTCCGTATCTAAATGGGAATCTGCAGCCTCGATGCCAGATATACAGAAGATAATCAAACTGAGCGAAGTATTTGGGGTGTCGGTGGACTATCTTCTTAAGGATGAGATGGATTTGCCAGAAAGTTCAAAAGTAGCTAGCACTACAGATATAGGCACAGATTATGAAAGTCAAATTAGGACTGTATCGCTTGAAGAAGCCAATGATTATATGGCTGATACAGAAAAGCATGCGGCAAGAATTGCAGGGGCTGTGTCACTGTTTATTCTATCTCCGGTACCAAACCTCATAGTCGAAGCGATGGGAAGAGCAAATGATGGCGATATGCTTGAGCGTCTATCAATAGCTGTGTTATGCTTGCTGATCGGTGCAGGCGTTGCGTTATGCGTGATATCGGGCTTCGGTATGTCGAAATATGAATATCTGTCAAAAGAACATATAAAGCTTGGATATGGCGTCGAGGCAGCTTTTAAGCGTAAATATGAGCCGTTTAGACAGTTTATGGGACAGCGAATAGCAGGAGGCGTATTCCTTTGTATAGTCGGAGCTCTGCCAAGTATTCTCTTTGATGATAGCGATAAATATGCTTCTGGTCTAGCGAAAATTTCGGCACCGATTATGCTGGTTATGGTTGCGGCTGCAGTATATATGTTCGTAAAAGTGGGAATAATAAGCAGTGGCTATAGTAAGCTTTTCCAAGAAGGTGATTATACACCGGAGCACAAGCGTGTTGAGCAGAAGATGGAGCCATTTGCCGGTATTTACTGGATTGCTGTAGCATTCATATACCTAATACCAGGATTTTTACTAGGTTATTGGAATAAGACATGGATTATATGGCCAGTTGCAGGGGTGCTTTATGGAATTATCTATAAGCTATATGAGATGTATTTAAAGAGAAAGTTCGATAAGTAAGCCATTAGTGTAAATGCAAGTTATATTAATCAATCTAACAATATATAAAAACTCCCTTTGAAGGAAAACTTCAAAGGGAGTTTTGTTTTGCTATTAAGTTTATCTGAATTAGTTAAGCAGTTGCCTGTCCCTTGTCTGACTTCAGTGCATAAAGCACAAGTCCTACTACGAATCCAACTACAGCAGGTACAACCCAGTCCATTCCGATATCAGACAGTGGTAGGAAACCACCAACTGACTTTATGAATCCTTCTAGGTGCAGTGCTGAAACAGTTGCTGGAGGTAAACTCTTTATACCGTCAAATAAAGCAGGTACCATAGTGAATCCGATAGACCATCTGTAAACTGTTGTGTGGTAGTTGAACAGTCCACCGATGAGGCTGACTAGTATGATAACGATAGTTAGCGGATATAAGAACATCAGTACTGGTATCGAGTAAGCGATTATCTTAACTAGTCCAAAGTTTGCAAATGTGAACGAGATGAGTGTGAATACTACCGCCCAAGCCTTGTACGAAAGCTTGTTAGGGAACATCTCACCAAATGTCTCTGCGCATGCAGTTACAAGTCCGATAGCGGTCTTTAGACAAGCAAGTGTGATCATTAGAGCTAGGAATACTCCGCCTACACCGCCAAAGTAGTGGCTAGCGAGCTTGTTGAGAAGTGTTCCGCCATCTGGCTGTACTTCGAATATTCCTCTTGACTGAGCACCTGCAACTACTAGAGCTAGATAGATAACAGCCATAAGGAGCGCGCATCCTACACCAGCAAGTGCTGTGGACTTAGCGATATTCTTAGGTTCCTTAACGCCGAGATTTCTAACAGCGTTGATGATGATAATTCCGAATGCAAGTGATGCGAGTGCATCCATTGTGTTATATCCTTCGAGGAATCCTCTGAAGAATGGGTGGGCAACGTACTCTCCTGTTGGAGCAGCGCTTGAAACAGAACCCATCGGCTTAACGAAGCACATAACGACTAGAACCGCAAGGAATGCGAGGAATAGTGGGTTGAGAACCTTACCAACGTTAGTAAGAATGTTCGACGGTCTTAACGCAAAGAATAGAACTACTGCGAAGAAGCACAGGGAGAAAACTCCAAGTACAACTGGAGAGTCCTTACCAACTACAGGAACTACTCCGACAGAGTAAGGTACAGTTGCGGTTCTAGGAAGCGCGAAGAACGGTCCTATAGTAAGGTATAGTAGACACGTAAAGAACAAGCTGTACGGTCTCGACACCTTGCATCCTAGGTCATAGAGACCCTCACTACGTGATAAGGAAATCGCAATAATACCGAGCAATGGCAATCCTACTCCCGTAATGATGAACCCGAAAGTTGCCGCTGCTGTGTGACTGCCTGCCATCTGTCCCATGAGTGCTGGGAATATCAGATTACCTGCTCCGAAGAATAGTCCGAAGAGGAGTGAGGCTAGAACTACATATTCCTTCATAGTGAATTTCTTATCCATTTTTTGTCCCCTTTTTTCAAATAATTTGTATAAATTTAATAAAGAGCATAGCATGTTTTATTAAAAATCACAACATATTTTTGGTATTTTTAAAATTTAAACAATGCAAAACATCGTTTAAAAAGCTCAGATGCATTGAAAATTAAACGTTTATAGAGAGTGTACAAATTTTCGAAATTAGCTAGCAAACAATTAAACGATATAAGATAGATTGATATCGTTTGATTATAAATCTAAATGGTAAACTTAATTCGAATAATATTGCATTATTATTCGAACAAGAATATACTAATACTGTAGTTAGTCTAATCTAACTTGCTGCAAATCAAAACTCGTGCATGTTACTTTTGTTTCAGTACCCACATGCATTTGAGTTAGATGATACTAACTAAATTTCTACAGTATTCTTCCCTGCATTATATATAGATACATAGCATGAAAGAGAATATTAATTTTTCAGGAGATAATAATGACTGAACTTACTTTAGCAGAACAGGTGAATAATGAGGATGGGAGACATCTTAACCGAAGAAAGATTAACCCGCTTACATTAATTATCATCAATGCAGTTCTTCCAGTTGTAACGATGTTCTTCCCCACTGATAAAAGCATAATCATCGGACTATGTCTAGGGTATACGGCGTTACTCGTCGCTCGCAGATATAAGACTGCCCTTAAGACTCTTATATGGGTATCGGCAGGGGTTCTGCTTATCCTTTTAAATAGCTTCTATATTAAGAGTAGCATTTTGGGAATGATGATCAACATGACTGTCTACTTTACACCGTGCATACTAATCGCGGTATTGATAGTCACCGATTATAATTCATCGGAAATACTCTCTGCTCTGCAGAGACTACATCTGCCAAAGATATTTATCATCGGACTTACTATCACTATCAGGTATATTCCGACTTTTAGAAGAGAATTTCGCATAATCAAGCAAGCTATGAATATCAGAGGGGTTGAATTCTCGGTGAAATATCCATTAAGGACATTTGAGTACTTGCTCGTACCACAGCTTTTTAGATGCGTGAGCCTCAGTGCAGAGCTTACGGCGGCAGGACTTACAAAAGGGATTGCTACAGAGGAGAAGCGAACAAGCTATTTTGATAATCGGTTTCATGGAGTGGATTACGTGATGTTTGCAATCGGAGGAGTAGGAATGGTCTTAATCATCGGGGGGTTAATATGAAGGATGTCATGGAGGCGAGAAATCTGACATTCGCTTATGAAGGTGAGCATACACCCGTACTTGAAGATGTTAACTTTTCGATTGCAGAAGGTAGCATAGTATTTATCTCCGGTCTTAGTGGCTCTGGAAAATCGACACTCCTTAATGTAATAAACGGCCTGATCCCAGAGGTTATAGACGGGAAGCTACGTGGAGAACTGCTTATAGGTGGGAAAAGTAGAGTGACGATGACTGAGAGAAGCGTGCTTATCGGAAATGTATTTCAAAATCCGAGGAGTCAATTCTTTACAACTAATACGACTGCGGAGCTCGTATTTGCGATGGAGAATTTCGGCGTATCGAAGCCGGAGATGGAGCGACGGCTTAAGGCTTTGGTTAAGAAATATAAGCTAGAGTACCTTCTCGATAGAGATATCTATGAACTTTCCTCTGGAGAAAGGCAGATGCTCGCACTGATGTCAGCCCTGATTATGAATCCTCGTATAGTGATATTCGATGAACCGTCTGCAAATCTAGACTACGGAAACGCTATGAGGTTAAGAAGGCAGATTGAAGAACTGAAGAGTGAGGGGGTCACCGTGCTAGTAGCAGACCATCGATGTTTCTATCTACGTGGACTTGTAGGCAAGGTGCTGCTTCTTAACGATAATACGGTAACGGAGTATGAAAGTGAAGAGGCTTACTTCAGTAGTGATTACGCGGCGAGAGCTGTAAATCTCTTTGACGAGAAATATGAAAGCAGACTAATCGCAAGGGCAGGTCCTGTAGATGTAAGAATTGAGAACGTTTCTTACAAGGGAATCCTGCAAGGGGTGAATGCTGAGTTTAGGCGCGGTGAAATCTCAACCATCGTAGGGGTAAATGGTGCAGGTAAGACCACACTGGCGAGACTCATCTCTGGCGTTATCAACCCAGATAGCGGCAGCGTAGAGATTGAAGGTCAGGCTCTGTATATAATGCAGGATGCAGATTATCAGCTGTTTGGAGCATCTTGCATGAAGGAGCTTGAGATTAGCAGCATGGATGAAGAACTCAATACTGAAGCACTTAAAGATCTAAATCTATATGAATTTAGAGATACCCATCCGCACAGCCTTAGCGGTGGTCAGAAGCAGCGGTTACAGATGGCGATAAGCAGGGTGAGTCAGAATAAGGTAATAATATTGGACGAACCGACTAGCGGTCTCGACAAAAGGTCGATGCATCGTGTTGTAGATCAACTTGAATCGATGAAGCGAAACCACACTATCATAATTATCTCTCATGATTATGAGTTTATAAGAAATATTTCAGATAGAATTTTCTATCTCGAGGATGGGCGTATAAAGGGAAATTTTTATTTGGACGAGGATAACGTAAGTCAGTTAAATAAAACTTTTGAAGAAATGGAGGCTTTTTATGAATAATAAGCTTAAGACTAAGGATTTTATACTCATTGCGCTGCTGACAGCCGTGTACATGATTATCTACATGGTATCGATGCTCGTAATCACCCCGCTTGGAGCACTCGGACACTCGGTAAGCCCGGGGATATGCGCCATTTTCTCTGGAACCGTCATATATTTTATGGCAAAGAAGCTCGGTAAGATGTGGCAGTACACGATTATGACGGTGCTCGTTATGGCGTGCTTTACACTTATGGGTGGCGGTTATATACCATGGTATATAACATCAATTGGTATGGCTATAATTGCCGATTTCATCGCTTCAAGGAAAGGCAAAGAGGTTAGTCCTCACAGGGTTGCTATCGCATCTGGAGTTCTGCACGTAGGACAGGCTTGGGGTGCAATTATCCCTGCAAGCTTCTTTGTCAGCCGATACAAAAGCTATTGGATGCAGAAAGGGCAAACTGAAGCTGAGATGAACAACTACATCAAGTATACCGCAGGCACGTGGGGCGTGATATCGACAGTTGTTGTATTCGTGATGGCGGTGATAGGAGCTTATCTCGGATATCTGATACTCAGAAAGCACTTTAAGGAGGCTTAGAATGCGTGTATTTAAAAAACTATTTAGCTATGCGGAAGACCGTAAAGGATGCATGGTAGCAGCTTTGCTACTATCTGCCGTAGCGACGATTCTGTCGTTCGTTCCGTATTATTTTCTATGGAAAATGCTTCATGAGATAACAGGAGATGCAGACTATTCGAGAATTAGCAAGCTGTCGTATCTGATATTTGGAACAACAATTATATACATGTTCACGTATATCGCAGCGCTCATGTGTAGCCATCTATTTGCTTTCAGACTGGAAACGAACATGAAGAAGAAGGGGCTAAATGCTCTTCTCGACGGATCGTTCTCGTTCTTCGACATGAACTCATCTGGAAAGACTAGAAAAATTATAGATGACAATTCAGGAAATACGCACACAATAGTAGCGCATATACTGCCTGATTCCGTAAATGCAGTGCTGTTCCCTATATGCCTGCTGGTACTCTCGTTCATGGTGAGTAAGTACGTAGGTATCCTGATTGTTGCGGCGGTAATTGCGGCGAGCATCTGCTTTAAATTCATGTATTCTGACTCAGATATGATGAAAGAGTACATGAGCGCACTAGACGACATTAACTCGGAAACGGTCGAGTATGTGCGAGGTATACAGGTGATTAAGATATTTAATATGGTGATTGAATCATTTGAGCGTCTGTACAAGTCAATAATCAGATACTCTGAGGTTGTTAACAAGGAATGCCAGATGTGTAGAAGACCATACGTTATATTTCAGGTGTGTATGCTTTCTCTATCAGCACTAATTGTACCGGTTGCATATATCGCGATGCCAAAATCACCACAAGCTAGTGAGACAATCAGCCTGGTTGTGTTCTTCGCAGCTTTTTCGGGGCTTCTGATGAGTGCATTTATGAAGGTCATGTTTTTCAGTAAGAATTTTGAGATGGCTAACGATGCGATTAGCAAGCTGGAATCGCTGTTTGACGAGATGGATAAGAACAAGCTAGCACATGGGGATGTCTCAGATATGACTAGTCATGACATAGAGTTTTCAGGAGTTACATTTAGATATGAAGAAGGAGTAGATGTTCTAACAGACTTAAGTCTTAAACTTGAGAGCGGTAAGAAATACGCCCTTGTGGGATCATCGGGCAGTGGAAAATCCACTATTGCCAAGCTAATCTCTGGATTTTACCCAGTATCGAGTGGGGAACTAAAAATCGGTGGAGTGGACATCTCAAAGTATAAGAGAGAGACACTGGAGCATGAAATTGCCTTCGTATTCCAAAATGCTAAGCTATTTAAAACCAGCATCTATGAAAATGTAAAAATTGGAAGACCTGATGCATCGCACGAAGAGGTGATAAAAGCACTTGACCTTGCGATGTGCGGAAGCATTCTCGATAAGTTTGAAACGCGCGAGGATACGATAATAGGAGCAAAAGGCGTTCATCTATCTGGCGGTGAGACACAGAGGATTGCAATAGCTAGGGCAATTCTCAAGGATGCTCCGATAATAATCCTCGATGAGGCGAGTGCTGCCAGCGATCCGGAAAATGAGTATGAGATGCAGCAGGCCTTTTCGAAGTTAATGGAAGGTAAGACAGTAATCATGATAGCGCACAGGCTTTCAAGTATCAGGAATGTAGATGAGATATTGGTTGTAGAGGATGGAAAAGTCACTGAACGTGGTTCTCATGATGAACTTATCGCAAAGGATAGCAAGTACAAGAAGCTGCAGAATCTATACAACCAGGCTAACGAATGGAGGCTATCATAATGAAACGAAAATTACAGAGACATTTTTCGCTTACAGACAAAGGGATTGACAACATGATGAGAGCATCGAGAGCTTCGTTCTTCAAGTATGTGACCTTCATGTTTCCGCCTATGCTCGTATTCATTTTTCTGAATGATATGATAAATAGCAACCTAAAACTAATAGCGCACTATATCGGAATCATAGCTGTAATTGCCATTCTCATGTATCTAGCGGCAGCTAGGGAATACAAGCTCACTTACGATGTCACTTATGAAGAAAGCGTAAATCTCCGCATCGAGCTCGCGAAGAAAATCAAGGAGCTGCCGCTTTCGTACTTCTCGACACATAACTTGTCAGATCTCTCGCAGACAATCATGATGGATGTAAGCAATATAGAGATGGCTATATCTCATGCTGTGCCGGAATTCATAGGATTCGTGGTATTCTTTGCGATTATAAGCATCTTAATGTGTATTGGAAACATCTTTCTAGGGCTTGCAGTGGTTATGCCTATCTGGATTGGGATAGCGCTTATGTTTGTATTCAAGAATTTCCAGACCAGGAAAGTCAAGGTGTATTACAAGCAGCTTCTCGACAATGCCAATGCGTTCCAAGATGCATTCGAAATGCAGCAGGAAATTAAGAGCTATTCCATGCAGGATGAAGTGAGACGCGATGTAACTTCTAAGATAGAAAGCACTGAGAGAATACATACTGTCGCAGAATTTACAATGGCGATAAGTGCTACAGTTTTGCGTGTAGTTCCACTGCTTGGACCAGTGCTAGTAGCTGTAATCGGAGCAACTCTTTACGCAAAAGGTTCTATAAGCCTTCTATATTACGTGGGATATCTCATGGCAGTAACTACCATATCTCATCAATATGCTTCGCTCTCCGAGTTCATCGCAGCGATTTTTTTCTTCGAAGATAGCTATGACAGAATCCGTGACCTTATGGATGAGGAAGTGCAGCCTGGTATAGATAAGGAAGTACAGAAGTACGATATCTGCTTTAATGATGTGGAGTTTCAATATGGAGATAATAAGGTTATAAATGGGGTTAGCTTTACTGCAAATCAGAATGCTGTTACGGCTATAGTAGGTCCTTCAGGGTGCGGTAAGACTACCGTGCTTAGGTTGCTCTCGCGTCTATATGATTACGATAAAGGTGAAGTCACTGTCGGCGGAGAGGATATAAAGTCTATCAGCACAGTATCGCTGTTCAGCAAGATATCTATCGTATTTCAGAACGTTGAGCTCTTTAATACGAGTGTAATGGAGAATATCAGGCTAGGGCGTAAGGATGCTACAGATGAAGAGGTTTTGGCAGCTGCGAAGCTTGCTAATGTCGATGAGATAGTAGCGAAAATGCCAGATGGTTACGAAACACTAATCGGCGAAAATGGATCCAAGCTTTCGGGTGGGGAGAGACAGCGTATATCTATAGCGAGGGCATTTCTAAAGGATGCACCTATAATACTGCTGGATGAGATATCAGCATCGCTCGATGTCGAAAATGAGATGGAGATTCAAAATAGCATTAACAAATTAATCGAAAATAAGACTGTAATAATCGTATCTCACAGGATGAAATCGATTGAGAAGGCTGATAAGATTGTGGTAATGGATGATGGCAAAGTTGTTAGTGCTGGAAAGCACGAGGAGCTTATTAAGAGCTCGAAACTCTATGGCGATATGGTTAGAAAATCACAGTTAACCGAGGAGTACATCTATTAGATAATATTGCTACTCAGGATCAGTAATAGCTGTAGCATATGCTTTTTAATATTCTCTAGAAATGCATATGACAAGGTTAATACAGACTCAACTAAAAAGAGGCTGAACCAGCTAATTAAGCTAGGGTTCAGCCTCTTCGCATTTTTAATTATGCAGCCTAGAAGCTACTTGTCTGCAGGAAGCTCGTTGTATTTACTGAGTAGCTCATGCTTCATGTTCCACAGCTTCTTGGACAGGTCTACGTAGTATGTCTGAGGATTTTCAAATCTCAGCATCTCGCTCCACAGCGTCTCAATCTGCTCCATGCAATATGAACGTATGCTCTCTAGATCAGGTGACTCGTATACACACTCTCCTTTGTCAAATACCTTTACCATAAGCTCCTTAACTGTGAAGTTGGTCAATCTCTTGCGCTTCCAGATGGCATTAGGGTCAAATATCTCAACGCCATCTCTCGTTGGAGCCTCTTCGTCGTGGAGCGCGATGAGATCTCCCATGACCTTGCCGGTCTCGTTGTCGAAAAACCTGTAAACCTTCTTGAAACCAGGGTTTGTAATCTTCTCGACGTTCTCTGATATCTTCATCTTAGGAATCATCACACCGTTATGTTCGATGGCAGCGAGCTTATACACTCCGCCAAATACAGGTTCAGACTTAGCCGTGATTAGGCGCTCGCCAACACCAAATGAGTTAACCTTAGCCCCCTCGAGGATGATATCTCTGATTAGCCACTCGTCAAGAGAATTGGAAACTACTATAGCGCAGTCCTCGAGGCCGTTGGCATCGAGTATCTCCCTAGTCTTCTTGGTGAGGTAGGAGATATCGCCGCTGTCGATTCTAACGCCCATCTTGGCAGGCTTCATCTCTTTAAATACCTTGATGGCATTAGGAAGCCCTGACTTTAGAACGTTGTATGTATCTATCAGCAGAACTGCGTTGTCAGGATAGATTCTCGCATACTCCTTAAATGCTTCGTATTCGCTGTCAAATGTCTGCACCCAGCTATGTGCCATAGTTCCGAGCGCCGCCACGCCGTAGTCTCTATCAGCAATCGCACACGCAGTGCCTGCGCAGCCGCCTATATAAGCGGCTCTCGCTCCGTATATAGCACCGGACGCTCCCTGTGCTCTTCTAGAACCAAACTCCATGACAGGTCTACCCTGAGCTGCCCTTACGACTCTGCTTGCCTTGGTGGCAACTAGACTCTGGTGGTTGATAGTTAGAAGTATAAATGTCTCAACAAACTGCGCCTGAATCAGCGGACCAGTCACCGTGATGATCGGTTCGTGAGGGAATATCGGAGTACCCTCGGGAACAGCCCATACATCACAAGTGAATTTGAAATCGCGCAGGTAGTCTAGAAACTCTTCGCTAAAAATCCCCTTTGAACGCAGATACTCAATATCTTCCTCTGTAAAATGCAGATTCTTGAGATACTCGATGACCTGCTCGAGTCCCGCCATAATCGCATATCCACCTTGGTCGGGAACTCTGCGGAAGAACATGTCGAAGCAAGCCTCGTAGTCGCGAACATCAGAATGGAAATAGCCGTTGGCCATAGTGATTTCGTAGAAATCAGTCAGCATCGTTAGGTTGTATTTATCAAGCATTGATTTTCTCCTATATATTAGCCTACCAAGTCTGAAATTACCGACTCGACAGACGCCCCTTTCTTAAATGAGTAAGTACCCGCATCGATGTCTGACACTTCGTGTCCCTGAGCCTTCACATCTGCAGTAAATTGCTTGTAATCTGTGAAAAGATTCTTGTCGATAAGATCGGATACATCAGCCTCACCACTGCCATTTATCGTGACACTCACGTCCTTCTTGAGGGCACCATTCTTAAACGCACTTCCATAATTGAGAGTGGAAGCGGAGTTCAGGGTTTCCTCGGACTGCTTGCGGCTTGACTGGCTTGCAAGAACCTGTGGGTATTTCATAATTACATTGAAGCGCCACACTATAACTCCTGCTGCCATCATGACGATTACAAGTGCAATTATAATGTCATTGGTGTTATGAAATAGATCCTTAAAATTCTTCATTCTAAATTCTCCTTCATGCTGCGCCACCAGACGCAACTTTACAGAAAATTATACATTTTTTTGCTAACGATTGCAAACAATAGAAGCGGTGCGACACCTTGTTAATAAGCCGTTTGCATGGTACAATATACGGTACGATTTAGATAGAAAGCAGATATAAATGAAGCAAATTGAGATAAATTCTAACGACGCGGGTAGACGCCTCGACAAATTCATGCGCAGATACCTTTCGAAGGCGACTCTTAGCACCATTTACAAGGTCATTCGCAAGGATGTAAAGGTTAACGGTAAGCGCGAGGGCAATAATTATGTGCTCGCTGAGGGAGATGTTCTTACGCTATATATCAGCGATGGACTTATTGAAGAGTGGAGTGCCCCAGCTAGGAATGATAATAGACCTAAGGTGAGACGCAATTTCAAAATCGTTTACGAAGATGAGGATATCTTAGTTGCCGACAAGCCGTTTGGGTTACTGACTCATGGTGACCAAAGAGAGAAGAAGAACCATCTGGCTAACCAAGTTAAGGATTACCTTATAGAGACGGGTGATTATAATCCTAGGGAGAAGGTTTTTACACCTGCGCCCGCAAATCGCCTCGACCGCAACACGACAGGTGCGGTGCTGTTCGGCAAGAATAGCGCTTCGCTTAAGGCTCTAGGTGAGATGATTCGCGAGGATAAGGTTGATAAGTTCTATATGACCATCGTGTATGGACATCTCGAAAAGGAAATCGACCTAAAGGGCAGGCTTATCAAAGATCAGAATACAAATACCGTAAAGATTTTGGATACAGGTGATAGCAGAGGCCGCGAGATAGAGACTATCGCAAGACCTGTGCGCAGGATCGGTGATTTTACGCTCGTTGAGATCAGGCTCGTGACGGGAAGGACTCACCAGATTAGAGCGCATATGGCGTCGGTCGGGCATCCTGTAATAGGGGACGTAAAGTACGCTAAAGGTAGAGCTGCTGATGTGAACCGAAGACTGAAGCAGAGATTCGGTCTCAGCACGCAGCTACTGCACAGCTGTCGGATAACCTTCAAGGAGGGCGTGGGTCCGCTGGAGAGGCTCACAGGGCAGTCGATAAGGGTGGATTTGCCAGAGGAATTTGAGAGGATAATAAACGGACTGGAGCTAGTGGCGAGAAGGAAGGGTGCTAACAATGAGTGATTTTGTAAAGAGTTTAATCAAGGACATCATCGTTGCGGCTATACTCGCTGCGGTAGTCATATCGTTCGTCAGACCGACAATAGTGAAGCAGACCTCGATGCAGGATACGCTTAATCCAAATGATTACATCATCATGTACAGGAGGGCCTACTCAGGTGACAAGGAGCCAAAGCGCGGTGACATCATTATCTTCAAGTCTGAGCTGCAGGATGAGAATGGCAAGAATAAGCTCCTGATAAAGCGCGTAATTGGACTCCCAGGCGATAAGATAACTATCAATGATGGTAAGGTCTATATAAATGACAAGGAATACGATGAAAGTTACCTCAAGGACGGCTATACAACAGGTTCTGTGAACAATTTCAAGGTACCAAAAGGTGAGTATTTCGTAATGGGTGACAACAGGGTAGTCAGCATCGATAGCAGATATAGCGAGGTTGGCTGCGTTAAGAAGGATGCGATTAAGGGACGGGCTGTTTTGAGACTGTTCCCATTTACCAAGATAAAGAAACTATAATAAAAAACTATAAGAGGAAGGCATGGCAAGAAGCAGGAAGGTAGTAGCTAATAATAAAAAGGCTAGGCATGATTACTTTGTCGAGGAGACCTACGAGGCGGGCATCGCGCTCACGGGAACCGAGATTAAGTCTGTTCGTGCTGGCCGCGTTAGCATAAAGGAGAGCTATGCGCACATTTATAACGGCGAAATCACCATCCTAGGCATGCACATCTCACCGTATGAGCAGGGCAACCGCTTCAACGTAGAGCCACTTCGTGAGCGCAAGCTGCTGATGCATAAGCGTGAGATTTTCAAGCTGGCAGGTCAGATTAAGACTGACGGTCTGACACTCATTCCTCTCAATGTATATATAAATGAAGCAGGTTACTGCAAAGTAGAGATTGGTCTCTGCCGAGGCAAGAAGAATTACGACAAGCGTGAGTCTATCGCCAAGAAGGAGGCTAATCGCAAGATGGATAGGGCTATCAAGGATAGCCTGCGCAAGTAGTGAGATTATGGTTATAGCAAAATGCTAATCTAAAATCAAATAAATACAATACAAATGCCATACTTGGAATCTGTATAAGCTATGGGGGCGTCAGGTTTCGACAGGAGTGTGGAACAAGGATAAGCGAGCCGTGGAGCCGAGCCACGTAAAAAGCGGCGGTTAAATTCAAACGCTAAACAGAATAACAATTTCGCACTAGCTGCTTAGTTCAGCACCGCGCGTCAACCGGTATTCACCTGCAGGTAACGGATTTGGCGTCGATTATGCAGGAAAACCTTGCGTGAGCTCCCGGTAGCGTAAGGGAATAACGGGATAGTGATTGTGTAGTCTGCTGACTTGACGCCACATGAGCGAATTCTAAAGTATCAGCTGCGCTCGGAGAAAATCCTTCGGAAATGCTCTTGGACGTGGGTTCAAATCCCACCGCCTCCACCAAAAATCGGCTCTGGTCATGATTGACCAGAGCTTTTTTAACTGTCTATTTTCCAACCGAAACCGCAGTATATGTCACATATTTTTTACTTCCGATAGAGTATTTAATTTCAAATATGCAGAACCAGATGTCATCTTCCTCACTAGCTGAACCATCACTGCTTTCACTAGCAGTATCATCTGCACTGTTGCTATCTGAATCGCGGAATGTCAGCTTATCCGCTGGGATAAATTCTGACAGATACATGCTCAGTTCTTCAGTCTTATGGTCGTAATTGTAGAGAACCCCGATAGCCTGTCTCTTTTTTGGAATTACAGGCATCCCGGCAGCTGTATAGAGCTTGATGCTGTCAATAGCAGGTGTTTTCTTCTTAGATTTCTTACCCTGAAAGCTTATCTTGATATAAGAAGCGTCTTTGTTTTTGAGAGATACATTAGGAGCATCACCTTCGACTTTGCCGCAGGTTGAACTCATAATCTTCATCTGCTTTGATTTTGATAGCTTCGAAAATTTATCCAATTCATAAGTCTTGACGATAGCTGATCTAGAATCGTCAGCTGTTTTCACCATAACTTTGATGTCGGTCGCATTTGTTACTCGATCCTTATCTGCTGTTGGTCTAGATGCAATATGCAAGATAGCAAATATAAGAAGTAACATTCCAACAAATATGAATGTAAAGCTAAGTGGCTTACGATAACGACGGTTATTTTTTAATGACATAGATACACCTCCATTTCATAATTGATGTATATGCTTCCTAAGTTCATATTATCATTAAAAAAAGAAGATATGATAGGAAATACAAAGTGGCACAAAGAATCGGCTATCAATATCAATATTGATATTTTGGATAATGCTAGTGTTCTAGTTCCGCACATTGACGGCACGTCGGAATACCCGTATAGTTAATAAATAGGCTATACGGTTTTGCAGATTTCTATAATTATTAAATGAAACTTACAGCTTCTTGCATCGAAGGCTACCGTAACGGTGATATAGTGGCGCTTAAAAAAATAAAAGAGGACATAATAAAGCATGAAGAAAGCAAAAATAAGGATAGAGTCAAAGAAGAAAAATGAGCAAATTACCGAGTATACATTTAAATCCAAGGATAGTATAATCCTTACACTCGTGCTTATGGGAGTGCTGATGATGATTGTATTCACTGTAGGCATGCTTATGTATGGTGAAACTCCCATACACAGCAAGAAACTCCCAGCAATAGTAGGAACAGCTGCATTTGAAATGTTGTTGGCTGTAGCTCTTATTACGATGATTGACAGTTATCGTGGGTATTTAATCAAAATAGATGAGCGAGGTGTAACAGTTAGAACAGGAGGAGTTACTCGAATATTTAAACGAAAACCAAAATACAACCTTGTTAGGTGGGAGGAGCTTGATGCAATTATCCAGGTTCGTAAGATTATGCCTGTCGTAACAGGTCGCTTTATCTATAGGAAAAATACATATTGGTTATACATTATCCCTATAAACGGACGTTGCCAGAGTGCAAAAAGAGAATATACTGTTTCAATGGAATTCCTTTCGCCTGATGATGAATATGCGCTTGAAAATATTATCAAAGAATTAAAACCGACTTACATTAAAAAGAAGGAATCTGAAGATCCGTTTGTATTTTACTACTCCAACTCTTTAAGTCAGGAAAAGAGACATATAACGGTAGAAAAGTTAAGGAAAAGAACAATTTTTTTCAACAGTATAGCTTTGTGGTATGTGTGCACGTTCATTTTGATGGCTGCTCTACCTGCCTTAAATGAGAATTTTAATAATGATCATTATTACTATAGTAAAATGTATACTGGACCCTATAAAAAGTATGTTATGAAGTTTAGCAAACCAACATATTGGAGGTATGCAAACGATTCTAAGACAGAAGGTATATCAACAGGTTCATATGAGGTAGCATATATAATAGATCACCAAAAGTACCCTGAATTTTACCCTAAAATAAAAGCACAAATTGCTATAGGCAAAGGCTCTTTTAATGAGGCAACAGATTACGACCCGTCGAATTTTGATGAATGTAGAGAGTCTCAGAGTGAGGATGCAAATAATGAGGAAATCTCGGAGGATAATAAACACAATATAATTAAACAAAGAAATGATATTAATATTACTAAATATCATTATTGCCATTATGGTAGGATGAATGCTTACGATAATGTAAATTTAAAGACTGTAATTATTTTGGATTATAAAGGAGCAATATATCGTATAGTAATAGAAACAGAAGAGCAGAGAGATCGGTTTGGAGAAAACCTTGAGACCGATCTTAAGTTTTTAGCTATGAAGAAGCTCCATAAAAAAACTGTATCTGATGCAATTAAAGCGACGGTAATCGATAAACCCTCAAATCTATAGATGAGAGAAAAAGCGCCAAATGGCGCTTTTTTAACTGTCTATTCACCAACCGAAACCGCAGTATATGTCACATATTTTTTACTTCCGATAGAGTATTTAATTTCAAATATGCAGAACCAGATGTCATCTTCCTCACTAGCTGAACCATCACTGCTTTCACTAGCAGTATCATCTGCACTGTTGCTATATGAGTCGCTGAACACTAGCTTATCTGCTGGGATAAATTCTGACAGATTCATGTTTAGTTCTTCAGTCTTATGGTCGTAATTGTAGAGCACCACGATATCTTGTCTCTTTTTTGGATTTACTGGCATACCTGCTGCTGTGTAGAGAGTTATGTTGTCAATCTCGGGTGTTTTCGCCTTAGACTTCTTATCTTGAAAATGAATCTTGATATATGAAGTGTCTTTGTTCTTGATAGATACATTAGGAGCATCACCTTCGACTTTGCCGCAGGTTGAACTCATAATCTTCATCTGCTTTGATTTTGATAGCTTCGAAAATTTATCCAATTCATAAGTCTTGACGATAGCTGATCTAGAATCGTCAGCTGTTTTCACCATAACTTTGATGTCGGTCGCATTTGTTACTCGATCCTTATCTGCTGTTGGTCTAGATGCAATATGCAAGATAGCAAATATAAGAAGTAACATTCCAACAAATATGAATGTAAAGCTAAGTGGCTTACGATAACGACGGTTATTTTTTGACGACATAGAGACACCTCCGTTTCAATAATTGATGTAAACACTTCTTAAGCTCATAATATCAGTTAAAAAAAATAATAAAAGCAATTTAATAGGAAAATATAAAGTGGTACACTGAAAGAAAAGTTATAACGAAATATTCAGCTCTGAGATAATTGCTAATTTAGCTAGGGTTATGTAGCGGTATTTCGTAGTGAGATAGACTTTGAATAGTCGGTTATGATTACAATACAAAACTTGTGAGTAAAGACCTGGGGGGTTGAATATGTCCGTAAAATTAAATGAAAATCACCCAGACGCGCAAAAGTATAAAGCAGAATGGGACGCTGTCAACGACGCGTATCTTGAGGCAGAATCTATCGAAGAGGAGAAGTTTGGTGAAATTACACAGGCAAACGCTCATACTTTTACAAAAATTATTGCACCTCTGCGAAAGAAACGGAATGCAGAGCTCAATGCATTGATGGCTAAATATAGTTATCTATATGAAGAAGTAACAGAATAATGGAAGGTATCGGGATATATATCGTGCGATTCTGATATCGTTTGCACTGGTATGAGGTATACCGCAGACACAAAAAGTTGTCATCAAGAGAGGCGTTAGGGCACGTGCGTAGAAATGACTCGATGCTGACGAATTTCTATTTGAAAAGGTTATTCGTAGATTGATTAAAGAATAGAGGATTGATTATGAGCGGAAGAGGAAGAGTTAACCAAAAACACCCAGACTTTCCAAAGTATGTTGATGAATATAAAAAACTGCATAATGAGCTGATTCGCAAAGAGGATGAACTTTTAGATCCATTCTTTTCTACAAAAACTCCTCCTAGTAATATTGTGGCAAAACAGATAGGGAGGTTGCATAAGCAGTATGGGAAGGATATAAGAGTTTTGCAAGATAGGTACTCATACCTTTTCGAAAAATAATGAATGGACTAGTGTGAATTTTGTGCTGCGGAACTTTACGAAACAAATTCTAAGATAACAGGGTATCTTTTGAATGGAAGCATTTCATTTAGCGAATGTGAGCCTTTTGCATAGACTGGTTAAGAGAAGGGGCAGAAAAAAATAAAGTAATACGAATGAGCGTCTAGCAATATTGATATTTGGATAACACTAATGTTCTAGTTCCCGCACATTGACGGCACGTCGGAATACCCGTATAGTTAAGAAAAAGGCTATACGGTTTTGTTTTTTAGAAGGAGTAATATGCTTAAATCCACTATCAAGCACAAAAATGTCGAATTTACTGAGCTATTTTATGACCTAGTGTTCGTATATGCTATATCGAAGACGACCGAGCTGATTCATCATCTACATGATGGTGTTGTAGGCGGTGAGGCTTTCTTCGCCTTTATTATCACGACCTTCGTGCTTGTTGACGCGTGGATGCTTCAGACTGTATTCACTAATCAGTATGGTAAAAATTCATTTCTTAATCTGTCGATAATGTTTATCAAGATGGTGATCTTGCTGGTGTTTGCGGGCATGATTGTCGAGGATTGGCACGATCACTTTGACTACCTGTGCTGGACCGTCGCACTGCTGTCATTCATACTGTTCGTGCAGTATTTTGTGCAGTATTACAGTGAGGGGCAGTCAAGAGCAGAACGCGTTTCAATCCGAGGATTCCTCGGAGTAACAGGGGTGAGAGTGTTTGGTATGCTTGCGGCAAGTCATTTTCCAATAGCGACAGGTATATACATATATCTAGCGACGATTATCGTGACATTCATCATGCCGATTTATTTCAGAAGGAGATTTGAGCGTGCCGATATTAATTTCGTACATCTCGTTGAGAGAATCTCCCTACTTACAATTATAAATCTTGGAGAGATGATCATGGGAATCGCTCCATTTTTCACTCCCAAGACTTTTACACTCAGTTCAAGCCTGTATTTCACAATAGTCGCATGTCTATTCATGTATTATTTCAGCGTGCTCAACCACAGCATCGACGAGCACACGGATACGAATGGAATGTTCCTCATGTACAGTCATTATCCGATTTATATCGGACTAATCATGATCACTGTATCGATGAGTTTTATCAGTCACAACAACGCAAACGTGCATTTTGTCACACTTTTCATGTACGCGGGAATTTTCATGTTCCAGTGGGCGGTTATTGCAAATAATATGTACAGCAAGCCTCACCTTAGCTTTGATGCAAAGTATTACGCTGTTCAGCTGTGGATTTTCCTAGTTGGCAGTGTTGCGAGCTATAATCTTGCACATAATGACGCGGCAGTTCTACACATAACTACGGTGACAATCGCAGCAATTACGGTTCATTCGATTGGGTTCTTTTATATGAGGAATTTGAAAGAGAGAAGGCGTTTAAAGAAGAAAACTATAAAGAGATAGAACGAGCAGGATAAAGAGAAAGTACCTGAAAAGCATAAAGCGGAGAAATCCGTATAAAAAATGATATAATAAAGTTCAGATGAATGGTTGATACCAAGAGCAGAATGATTATAAGGAGTCTACTATGAGAAAGCTTGTAAAGGGTAACGTAAGTTGGGTCGGATACATGGACTGGGAACTCGAGATGTTCCATGGTGATGAGTATTCTATTTTGAATGGGTCTAGCCAAAATGCATTTTTGATTGAGGAAGAGAAGACGATTCTGGTAGATACCGTGTGGCTTCCACACAGAGATGAGTTTATAGAGAACTTGAAGGCTGAAGGGGTGCTCGATAAGATTGATGCGATTATCGTTAATCACGGCGAACAGGATCACTCAGGTTCGCTGCCAGCGCTGCTCAAGGAGATTCCAGACACACCGCTATACTGCACTGCGGCATGTGTAAAGAGCCTTGAGGGTCAGTACGGACAGCAGGGATGGAACTTCAATGTGGTAAAGACTGGTGACAGTCTCGATATTGGAAACGGCAAACAGCTTATCTTTGTGGAGATGAAGATGCTTCACTGGCCAGACTCCATGGCTACATATATGACTGGTGATAACATCCTGTTCTCGATGGATGCATTCGGACAACACTTTGCAGTTGAGGAGATGTTCAATGACCTTGCGGATCAGGCTCTGCTTGATAAGGAAGCGATGAAGTATTTTGCAAATATCCTTAATCCTTTCGCTCCGTTCGTAACCAAGAAGCTTGAGGAAATCGCTAAGCTGAACTTGCCGATTGACATAATCGCTCCGTCGCACGGTGTGGTATGGCGTGACAATCCTGGTCAGATAGTTGAGAAATACGCAGCTTGGGCAGACGTATATCAGGAGAATCAGATTACTGTTGCCTATGACACTATGTGGGAGGGCACGACTAAGCTGGCACACGCAATCGCTGATGAAATTCACAAGCAGGCACCAGATACTGTTGTAAAGGTTTATAACATCGCAAAGGCGGATAAGAACGAAATCATGACTGAGGTATTCAAATCCAAAGCCATTGTTGTGGGTTCTCCGACCTGTGTGAATGATGTTTTGACAAGCGTTGCGGGGTGGCTGTCCTTCCTCAAGACGCTTAAGTTTAAGAACAAGAAGGCTGCTGCATTCGGATGCTACGGCTGGAGCGGTGAGTCGGTTAAAATCCTGCAGGCTAAACTAGCTGAGGCTGGCTTTGAGGTTGTTGAAGGAAATGTTCGTTCCTGCTGGAACCCAGATGAAGAGGACTTCGCAAAGATTCCGGCTATGGTTTCAGAGCTTGTTAAATAGTTTTGCCTAAAAATTTTATACTAGTTAATGCAGTTTTATTTTTGCTGAATAAGGTCTAATGGATAAAATCAATGTAAGGATGAACACAAATACAAATACAGATACAGATACGATAATGGATACTGAATATGGGTATATATTTCATTCAGAATTCTATGAAACCTTTATAAAAATATTTTTTTTGGTTGCTGCGACACTTGTAATTATTGTTGGGGTAAGTTTGTATCAAACCAACCCTATACAAAGTCAAAAGGTGGAGATAAGAGCTAAAATTGTTTTCGTTGAGACTGTTGTTTTATTATTATTTCTTTTACTAAGACGAAGTTATTTGGGATTTATTATCATAATCACCCCTAAAGGCATAATAATAAGAAAAGGTATATTTAGTAAGTTTTTTATTCTTGGAGAATACTATCAATATCTTCCCTGGGAAGATATTCAAGCTATAGTGAATATGGAGATAGAATCCGGATTGTTTAAGCCGGAATACTATCTGTGTATTATCCTTGAAGAAAATGCTTCTACTTTATTTACAAGAAAAATCGTTATCCCGATGACTCTAATTGGAGTAGAATGCCGATCAGCTCTTGAAAATGCCATAAATGAGTACAAGCCAAACTTTATTGAAAAAAGCGAGACCCCAAAGTCGATTATATATAGCTACGTCAATACTATAGAACAAACACATAAAGTAGCAAGCAATATTAAAACAAAAAAGCACACAAAAATTCAAAAACTTCGTGTTTTTTGGATTTTTGTTATCTTCATTTTTTTCGTATCAATACATGAAACAATAATGTATCACAATGCAGATGATTCATTTTTCTATATGCGTTACGATTTCTATATACTTAATTATTTTCCTGAAGATGATTTTGCTATGAAGTTTAATGTGCCAGAAAATTGGTTGGAGTGGAATATGAGATCTGAAGACAATATTCTAACCGGCACATATTTTATAACGCTCAAACCAGATAAGAAAAAGGATGATTTTTTTAATCACCAAGCAGAAGCAACGATATGTATGTGTGAAATAGATAAAGACCTATATTCAGATTATAGTTCTCTAAATCTTGACGAATGGAGTTTGGTCAAAGAATCAACTGACACATATAATGTTAAATTAATAAATGAGAGTATTACATACCCTAAAAAGAATATTAAACAAACTCGAAGAGATTATCTTAAGTTGTTTTTATCTGAATATAATTCTGGTGATTATAAAGATGAATCTGTAAAACTGATGACAGAAATAATAATTGAATGTGAAGATAAAAAAATTTCAATGTTAATAGAAACCACTGAAAAACGGAATAAGTTTGGCAAGAGTTTAGAAGATGATAAAAATTTTGAAAACATGAAAAGGATGCATGAAAAAGTTATATCAGATGCACTTTTAGCAGCTGTTCTCGATAAACCGTCAAAATTATAGAAATAATAAAGTATTACTAGTGTGAATACACTGGATATATAAGGTGGGGGGAGTTTAATTGAATAGTAAAAAAGAAAATATTGATAAAAAGATTGAACGTATTCACTGGAACTTAAAGTATAAACGAAAGTTTCTGCGAATATTATGGTTAATACCGGGCTATGTGTTCGCACTTTTGTTAATGGTATTCTCCGAGATGCAAGATGCCTACATATATTATTTTCTGATTTCATATGCCTTCAGTTTTATTGCGATTGTGTTACTATCCTATACATTCTTCAAATGGATATGTGGATCAAATGAAGAGACTACAACACGCGAAAATGGCAAGTGTATAAATAAATCTAGATTCAGATGATATGGGATTTGAGGAAGTTAGGGAATCTAGAACAAATAATGCGCGTACCAAAACAAACTATGTAGGCGAAATGAAAAGATATTATTAAGGAATTGTTATACTTTCAGATGAAATGGTGTTGAATCCGATTGCTGATACTGATTACTTTGACGAGCATGGTTGTCTCGAAAAAAAGCTGTGATATACTGCCTGCAATGGGATTCAATTAGAGATAGATTGCGCTAGTCGGAGGGTGAAGAATAATATTACGACAGCCACTAGCGAGAAACACGGATATATAAGGGGGAGAACTATATGACAGATTACAACAAAGGGCTCATATCTTTTCTAGATAAGTCTCCGACGGCTTTTCATGCGGTTTCTAGTATAAAGAAAAAACTTGTTGCTAGCGGATATTTCGAACTTGTGGAATCAGAAAAGTGGGAGTTGACCGAGGGCGGGAAGTACTTCGTTACTAGAAACGATTCGAGCATCATCGCATTTAGAGTACCCAGCTTTAACTTCATAGGCTTCATGATTGGTGCTGCGCACTCGGATTCGCCTGCATTCAAAGTTAAGGAAAATCCTGAAATCATTGAAAACGGATATGTAAAGCTCAATGTCGAAGGCTACGGTGGCATGCTCATGGCTCCGTGGCTCGATAGACCGCTGAGCGTTGCTGGCAGGATAATCGTAAAAAATGGTAACAAGTTAGAGGTTAGACTAGTCAACGTGGATAGGGATTTGCTGCTCATTCCAAATATCGCAATTCACATGAACCGCGATGCTAACAAAGGCCAGACGTGGAACGCACAGGTTGACATGCTCCCAGTTCTCGGCTCGGCAGATGAGGCAAAGGGTTCATTTATGAGAATTATAGCTGAGTCTGCTGGCGTATCAGATTCCGATATAATCTCGCATGACCTATTCCTATACGTTCGAGATAAGGGTAAGGTATGGGGAGGTAGCGAGGAGTACATCTCAGCGCCACACCTAGATGATTTGCAGTGCGTATATGGATGCCTCGAGGGATTCCTTGGTGCGAATAATTCGAGCAGCGTGCCTGTTCTGGCGGTTTTCGATAACGAAGAGACGGGGTCGCTCACCAAGCAAGGAGCTGATTCCACTTTCCTCGAAGATGTGCTAAAGCGCATCTCGCTCTCCTGCAGCAAGGATGAGGAAGGCTACTATAGAGCAGTTTCATCGAGCTTTATGGTTAGTGCGGACAATGCACATGCACTGCATCCAAATCATCCCGAGAAGGCGGATCCTGTAAATAGGCCAGCGATTAACAAGGGTATCGTAATCAAGTTCAATGCGGCTCAGCACTACACGACAGATGCCGTGAGCTGTGCGGTCTACCGTGACCTATGCGAGTCGAATGATATACCAGTTCAGGTATTTACAAATAGGTCTGACTCACGGGGAGGAAGCACCTTGGGCAACGTATCGAATGCACACGTGTCGCTTAACACCGTCGATATAGGGCTGGCACAGCTAGCTATGCATTCCTGCTACGAAACAGCAGGGGCAAAGGATACTAAGCATCTTATCGATGCGATGACGATATTCTACTCAAAGACTTTTAGAGTAGGTGCTAGTGGTTCATTTGAGCTATTGGACTAATAGGAGGGACACATGGCTAAGAAAAAGAGAAAGACGCTACCTAGCGATTTCTATGAGATGATTCATAGAGGAGATATCGAGGAGCTAAAGGCGGTATTCGATAACTGTGAGATCACAGCTTATGCAGGCCGCTGCGATCTGAATACTGCTTTACATCATTACGGTATTCCCGTTGAACTCGTTAGATGGCTTGTTGCGGAAGGTCTCGATGTCAATACTTTAAATTCGTATGGACGTACGCCACTTAATTTCCATGCTGGAAATAGTGCAGAGGTTATGAAAGTTCTGTTTGAACTCGGCGGGGATGTCTCTAAAGCAGATAATTACGATAATACTCCGCTTCACAGTGCGGCATCCGGATATAGACCGGAGAATGTAAAGCTTCTGGTTGAGCAAGGGGTGGATTTGGATGCTAAGAATAGGATATGGGAGCGCACGCCGCTTGAGGAGGCGCTTGTGTCATGCAGAGGAATAGATATCGGAAGATGCGCTGAGGTGGCAGAGATTCTTGTAAATGCGGGAGCTCGAGTAACACCTGCAGCTAAAGACTATGTGAGGAAAATCGGTGAGGATGTAGAATTCCATAGAGGAAGCTTCCACCCAGACTACGTAGATGAGATAGATACGGGGCTTGCTAAGTTATATAAGCTGTTTGACGTGGAACCTGTAAAGAAGCGCAAGATCCACGACGGTATATCACCGATTGTAGTAGAAAGCAGTGATTGGAAAGAGCAATTCGCAGAGCTCTGGGAGCTCCTGATACCTTCACATGGTGCAGCAGAGACTCTTCAGGGCGAGGTTGTGAGGATTGCTGGCCGCGTTCAGGATGAGATGAATAGAAATGGCGGGTGCAACTGGAATCGAGATTATCGCATGATGCTAGAAGACTTTGTAAAGCATGTCGCTACTAGGGTATCACTGCCTGAGGCGGAACTCGAAGAGGCTAAAAACTTGGCTTCAAGCATAAGTCCTAGAGGAGACTTTAATGAGACTTCATTAGATAGACTGTGTGAACTGGCAACTAAGTGGGTGCTACTGAATCCAGAACCGATTAAACTCGAGACGCCGAGGTATAAGAGATAGGTAATTGTAAATTTTATATAACTAAACCCTTTCACTAGTTTTATTCTGGTGAAGGGGTTTTTGTTATTTTGTATTAATAACATTTAGAAAACGTGGGCACTGCGGGGTAATTTCTTAAATAAATCAAATAATAAACTGATAATCAATAAAACGTAATGGGTAAATAGTCACTCGTTATAGATTTTTTACAGATATTATCTTACAATGTATTAGTAAAAGTACAATTATTCACGTCAATTAACGGCAAAGAGGAGAAATATGGCTACTATACGAATTATAAGCAATCCATATAGGAAAGAAATCAAATTTGAACTACTAGATCAATCTACGTCTGAATGGATTGAGATTAACTACCAGAATAATTCAGGAAGTAAGCTAATAAAGGAAGAGATTAAGACAAATTTTTTCCCATATAAAGTTAGAGAGATAGTAGAAATCTTAATAAATGAATATGCATCTAGCGAAGGTAAATTGGAACTAGTTTTTGCAGGCTCTCCAGATGAATATCACGAGCTTGTAGAGGTGTGTGGTGATTTTTCTGATGTTGAAGTGCGAATGGACAGCATGAAGCTTGAAAACGCACGAGATATTCTTCCTAAGATCATTGATATCTTTACTAATATAAAAGAAATCGCAGATGAAAATATAGAGTCGCCAGTGGTAAAAGCATTGGTTGATTGTGATGTGAATAAGTTTGTTGATGCATCAAAAGATACCGTGCCTATTTGTGTAATGGGTAACTATAGCTCTGGTAAATCCACATTTATAAATGCTCTTATTGGACAAGAAGTATTACCAAGCGGGGATATGCCGGTTACTGCAAAGATTTATAAAATTACACAGTCTAAAGAAGATGGAAAAGCTAGCATCGCGCTTAAGTATAATGATAAGCCCGTAACTTTAGAGTTTAATGAAGACTCTATCGAGGTTCAAAAAGAAGAAGATAGCGCTTTTGTTAGTTCAATTATAGAGTGTCTTGAAGAAAATAAAGATCAAGCATTTATGTATAAAGTACACTGCTGCCTTGATGCAATCAATAATGAACGAAATGGAGTTGCAGATCTTATTGAAGTAGTAATTCCATTTGGTAAAGGACTGCTAAAAGAATCTGAAAAGTCTTTTGTGATTTTCGATACACCAGGCTCAAATGCTGCAACGAATACCGATCACTTTACTATCCTCGAGGAGGCGATGAAGGACTTGTCAAACGGTATTCCTATTTACGTTGCAGAGTACAATTCTCTTGATAGTTGTGACAATGAGTATTTATATAAGAGAATAAAAGGAATAAGCCAAGTTGATAGTAGATTTACGATGATTGTCGTTAACAAGGCAGATTCTGCAAATATAAAGGAAGACAGCTTTGATGATGAAACTAAAGGTTTAATACTCAAGCAAGCTGTACCTAGGAATTTGTATTCGGGTGGAATATTTTTCGTTTCATCAATTATGGGACTTGGATCAAAAAATGATGGAGACTTTAATGATGACCATGCTGACGAATTTTTTGAGGATAATGAAAGAAAATACTCAGATGAAACATCCAAGAGATACAAGTCGCTGTATAAATACAACATTATGCCTAAACAGCTTAAAGAAAGCATAGTTGAAATTTCAGAGCAAGCAAGCGATAAGATATATGCAAACAGTGGCTTGCTTGCTATCGAACATGAAATTGTAAGCTTCGCGGAAAAGTATTCAGCATATGATAAATGCAAGCAATCTGACAAATACATAGATAGAATTGTAGATGCTGCACAAGAAGAAATCGGAGAAATAACAGAGGCAAGAGAGCTTAAAGCCAATGAGCTTGTTGCAGAAATGGAAGAGGACAAGGCGGCTTTAATAGTTGAAATTGAAGCGGAAGGTGCAAAGAATTCAGAATTATACCTTAATTCGTATGACGAAAATATGGAAGGAATCCTATCTGATAAGGCATTTGTTTACGAATATTCTGATATGAAGAGTGTCGAACAGGACTTCATAAAACAGAAGCAAGAAGCATGCAACTTATCTGAACACATCGAGAATGTAAAAGCTTCTGGAGCTAATATTATAGGACATTTTTCTGAATTTATGGAGAAGGATGCCGGCGAGGTTATCAAGGGAATTAGTCAGGACTTAAAGAAAACATTTGATAATATCAAGGTATTTAGAGAAACTAAGCTTGAGGCAGACACTGCAGCTGCAGAAGAATTAATGAAATTCGTCTCAGACGATTATAATGTTCGTCTAGATGAAGCGATTAAAGCGGTTGGTGAGAACTCCAAAGTTTACTGGCTCAACGCAGTAGAGGTAATAAAGCGTGGAATAGCCTTTGTAGTTGCGAACTCACCGACATTAGATGATAAGAAAAAAGATGAACTGGCACAGTTAATTCTCAAAGATGAGAAAGATATGTTTAAGAACAATTATAAGTTTGAAAAGGAAACATTTGAGGTTAAAATCTGGGGAATTACAGTCGCCAATAAAATAGATACACGCAAACTGGTAGATTCCTATAATAAGCTTTATTGCGATGAACTTAAGAATGCGTTTAGAGTTCTTAAGCGCGAGCACAGTAGTGATTTTGAAACGTGGCTAAATGCCCTTATCAACAAGATAAGGGTGAATGTTGTCGACTATAGTCCTAAACTATCGGAAAAGGCAAACATAATTTGTGAAGAGACTAGAGCTATTGACGGTCTTAAGAAAACACAGATGGCACTACGTGATTATAGCGATAGAATTGATTCGCTAATGGGCTGGAAGGTTACCGTATAGGAGACAGATATGGGAATAAAAAATCTTATTAAGCGAGCAGGGGTAAAAGCTGCAGACACCATAAATAAACTTTCAGTTTTATCACCTGAACAAGTAAAGCACGTAGAAGAACTGCGTGAAATGTACCTTTCCGAAATACCTGATCCATCGGATGTTGTTGCCGAGGAACTTACAGAAAAACTCCTCGCGGTTTGTGGTGTTGAGATTTATAATGCCTATCTTCCTCAGCTCAATGAACTATATGTGCCGATTGAACGTGAAGCAGAATATGATGGGGAAAAATTAGACATATCGCATAATCTAAGGTATTGCAATATAACAAAGTGGGTTACAGATAAGAAAGAAAACAATATAGAGAAACTAATTAACGTATATCAGGTTCTGTCAAACGAAGAATGTAACATCGCTTTGATATTCAACCGCACATGCCAAGAGACTAATGTGTATTTGGCGGTTCTTAATACTGCAAATGATAACAATAATGTTAAGGCAAATAATTTTAGAGATAGATTAGTTGATGCTATTAAGGGTAATTGCCCTGGTGTTGAAATAAGCAATGGTTCAGAGTCAGTGCCACCATGCTTCGATGACAACAAGGCTTATTCAGTAGCTACGACAACAAATATCCCTACTGAAAAGTCTGAAAAATTTATAAGTCAGACAATAGAAAAGTTATTAGATGGAACAATTCCCGCTGACAATGGTGAAGAGTACACGCTCGTGCTACTGGCAACCCCGATTCTTGATGTTGAAGAACGCAAACTGCATCTAACGGACATCTACACAGCCCTCGCCCCATATGCATCATGGCAGACGAACTTTCAGTATACGGAGAGCGACTCAACTGGATCGATGGCTCTCTTTGGTGTGAATGCGGGAATCAATGCAGGGGTACAGAGTGGAAGCAACCGTTCTGAAGCAAGAAATAGTGGCGATATTGATACAACTGGAGAAACTAAAGTTGCATCAGAAAGCAAAGGGAAATCTGAATCTAAAACTAAAAGTCATTCAGACTCAAAAGGAAAAAACTCCAGTACAAATGTTGCTACAAGTACAGGAGTTGGCATTGGTGGTATTGCCAATGTTGGAGCAAATGTTGGTAAAGGATGGGGGAAGTTTAGTAGCTCAGCAGATACCAAAGCTAAAGGTGTAACAGACATAAAGAATAAAACGGAAACAATTTCCAAGATAACTAGCAAAGTAAAGACAACTGCAAAAACTATAGCTAATGGTGTCTCCAGAGCTACTAACTTTGGTGCTAATTTTGGCGCTAATTTTGCTAGATCTTCGAATGTAACTGCTACAATAGGCAAGAATGAAGGCATCACACAGACGTTTACAAATTATAACATTAAGCACTCACTTGACATGCTTGAAGAGCAGATGAAACGCTATGAGAAATCATCTGCTCTTGGCATGTGGGATTTCGCCGCGTATGTAATCGGTGAGGACCAGAACATTGTAAACAATGTTGCACATTCTTACATCGGTCTAACTCAGGGAGAGGCATCATATATGTCTCGCTCATCAATTAACCTGTGGCGCGGCGACCTAGGCGAAGGTAGTAGAGATGCACGTGAGATTTACTCTTATATTAAGGAACTTAGACATCCTCTGTTTGGAATTAATCCTGAACTAACAGAAGCAGATTCTGATTTCTTTGTGTATCCCCCTGTTGTAAGCGCGACAACGGCGCTATCGGGAAAAGAGCTTTCGTTCTCGCTAAACTTCCCGCAGAAATCGGTTGCAGGCCTACCTGTGCTTGAGTGTGCTGAATTTGGAAGAACTGTAGTAACTTATGATGGTAATGACGGAAGAAATAATACTATCAATCTTGGTCGTATATTCCACATGAACCATGAGGAACGTACTAGAATTAAGCTTTCATCAAAATCACTCACTTCGCACGCATTTATAACTGGAAGTACGGGTGCTGGAAAGAGTAATGCCGTATACCAGATACTAGATGAAGTTTCTAATGAAGGCGTTAAGTTCTTAGTAATTGAACCGACTAAGGGTGAATACAAAAATGTGTTTGGTTCAAGAGAAGATGTAAATGTGTATGGAACAAATCCTAGACTAAATGAGCTTCTTAGAATTAATCCATTCAGCTTTCCAAGAGAAATACATGTCCTTGAGCATATAGACCGCATAGTGGAAATCTTCAATGTATGCTGGCCTATGTATGCTGCGATGCCCGCTGTACTCAAGGATGCGATTGAAAAGTCATATGAGGATTGTGGGTGGAATTTGACCGAATCTACTAATAGATATGATGAAAGTTATTATCCAAGATTTGCTGATATCGAGAGAAATGTTAAGACGATAATAGATGCCAGTGAGTATGATACGGAAAATAAGGGTGCATATAAGGGCTCTCTGCTTACGAGATTGCACTCCTTGACAAATGGGTTAAATGGCATGATTTTTTGTGACGATGAGATCGGAAGCGACATGCTCTTTGAAAGCAATGCAATTGTAGATTTGAGCAGGGTTGGGTCCAGTGAGACAAAATCACTAATCATGGGTATTCTCGTTCTTAAATTGCAGGAATACAGGATCAGTTCAGCAGAAGGGATGAATTCCAATTTAAAGCATGTTACGGTTCTTGAAGAGGCTCATCATATATTAAAGAGGACATCGATAGAGCAGAACCAGGAGGGTGCAAACTTACTTGGTAAGAGCGTTGAAATGATAGCAAATGCTATTGCCGAGATGAGAACATATGGTGAAGGATTCATAATAGCGGATCAATCGCCAGGCCTTCTAGATATGGCTGCAATCCGAAACACAAATACAAAGATAATCATGAGATTGCCAGATAAGGGTGACCGAGAACTCGTTGGCTATGCTGCAAACTTAGATGATGACCAGATTAAGGAACTTGCAAAGCTGCCGTGTGGTGTAGCAGCTGTGTATCAGAATGAGTGGGTTCAGCCAGTTCTGTGCAAGGTTAAGCTGTATGATGCAGAAACTGATGATTATTCGTATGTGCCAGAACATAATGATGTGGATACAGAGTCGATAGAGGACAAGAAGTTCATTGCCGAAATACTAAGCAGTGGTCGAGAAGTGCCTGCTGATGAACTGAAAAATGATATCAAACCAAGACTTAATAAGATAGGGCTTGATGCATCTATAAAGGTAAAAGCGTTAGACATGATGGTTAATCCAGCAGAGCAGCCTCGTATGACTAAGATGGCGATTATATATGATGCATTATTCCCATCTATAACAGAGGCAGTTAAATCTGCATATCAAGAGACACCAGAACCAAACGTGTGGACAAAGTACGCTGAAGAGGCCGCTAAGGCGCTTGGAATAAGTGATATGGACGCACGTCTTAGGTTGGATATGATTCAATGTGGTATCACATACTATCTGATAAACGTTGTTGATAAAATAGATGATCTTCAGAAGTGGAGTGAATTTGGAGGACTCAAATGATAGAAAAGCTTGCGAAAACAGTCGAAGTTACAGGAAAAGCCACTGAAAAACAGCCTGACAATAAATTCGACCCTGATAAGAGAGTAAACTTTGAGCAGGACAAAGTCGATAAAAAGCTCGAGGATAAGAGCTTTGATCCAGATAAAAGGATAGAGGTGCCAGGGGATGAAGCGAATGTTAACGCTGAAGGAATGGATAAGGGGCAGCTCCTCGAAAAACATGTTAATGAGTATCTGGAAGATGTTAAGAAACTTGCTGCACGCCCAGAAACGCTTAAGGGCATTAGAATAGATGTGGCAAAGCTAGAAAAAATCTCAGATAATGAAGAAAGACATAAGGAATACAAAAAACTAAAACCGAAACTAATAGCAGAGTGGGAAGCAAAACATGGTATAAAATGGCCTGTATATGATAGAGATATAAAATATAAGGGGGTAATTAGAAAAAAGGGAAATCTCTATGATGTTCATCATGTTCATCCAATAGAATTAGGGGGAGAAAATACAGTGAATAATATAACCCCTATGGACTTTAGAAATCACACAATTAAGGGAGGAATACATGAATCAAGCACAGCTCTTTCGAGCATTAAGGATATCTTAGATAAAGGAGTAAAGTGATGGTAAGTTTCATAGAAAAAGCAAGAAAATGGGAATTTAAATATGATATAGTAAGTGCCGTTGAGAAGGTGTATGGATGTGAGCTCCCAGATGATATAAAGCACATAGTATCATGTGAAAACGATGAATTTATTTCCAAGTGGGCTAGAGTTCTATCTGTAGAGGAAATTCTATCTGCTAATGAAATTATGCAAATAGATTTCATTGGTAAAAAACTTGTTCCACTATTGGATATACTCGACAACGATTTTATAGCATATGATATTGAGCATAAAAAGTATGTCAGTATTAATATTGTCGAAGACATAGTTTTTGATAGCTCTGAAAACATTGATGATCTTATCCCTCAAGATATTTAGACAATCATGTTAATTTCTAACTAACAAAACCAAAACGCCGCACTTCCCACTCGGGTAGCGCGGCATTCTCTTATCTAATTTTAATTTACCTACTGTTCATTCTTCGACTTGAAGAAGATTATCGTACCAGCCGTTATGATAATCGCATAGCCGATGAAACTGTAGATATCCGGAATCTCGCCAAACACTATGAAGCCAAGCGAAGTCGTGAAGATAATCTGTGAATAATCATAGATTGAGATCTCCTTAGCTGGTGCATATCGGTATGCCCCAGTGATTGTGAACTGACCGCCAGCAGCGGCAAATCCAGCGCCAAGAAGCATCATAAGCTGGTACATGTTGATTGGCTCGTGGTATTTTACGATAATCAGCGGCACCATGGCGAGGCAGCTGAATGCCGAGAAGCAGAAGACGATGACCGCCTTTTGCACTCCATTGGAACCGAGCTTTCGCACCATAGTGTATGCAAGCCCTGCACCAACTCCGCCGATGAGTCCAGCAGCCATTCCTAGCGGATTGCCGGAGAAGCCTGGCTTGATTACGAACAGCGCGCCAGTCATGGCGAGCATTAGGCAGAAGACCTGGTATCGCTTGGGAACCTCTTTGAGGAGGATGATCGAAAATATAATCGTTGCAAATGGCGAGAGTTTATTAAGCATACTGGCATCGGCAACCATGATGTGGCTCACAGCGTAGAAATTTCCGAGAATTCCGATAGTACCTGCGGTTACTCGCACGAGCATTGTGATGTAGTTTTTTTGTCCTATTATAATAGGCTGCTTGTCCTTGATGAGTACGATTGCTGCAATGATTGCAGCGATTAGGTTTCTAAAAAAAGCTTTCTCAACAGCTGGCAGGTCGCCCGCAAGCTTGACAAAAATCCCCATGAGGGCGAAGAAAAATGCCGAGGTGACTATCAGCAGGATGCCTTTGTTTTTATTATGTATTGTTTTTCCCATTCTTTTTATTCCATTCCGTTCAAATATATTTACAAGCGTGCCCTCGTAAGTACACGGTAAGTGATTGTGCAATTTGTATATCTACTATTCTATTGTATGTCATTAAATCAGTCAAATGCGATATATAGTCAGCGAAGAAGCTTTGTGTTAAAATTTAGATTAGTACATGTATAAAGGAGAAACAAAATGGGCGAGCATATTACGAGAGAGCAGGCTAATGAGCTGCTACACAAATATGTAAAGGGTGAGAATTACATCACGCATTCTTATGCGGTTGAAGCGATAATGAGAGGGCTGGCAAAGAAGCTTGCTCCCGATGAGATAGAGTTCTGGGGAATCTGCGGATTGCTGCATGACCTAGACGAGGAGACCGCTGATTGGCGTACAGATATGTCTACGCACGGACCTGTTTCGGCACAGATTCTAAAGGACGAAGGCTACGATGAACCAGTTATGGCACAGGCTATTTGTGCACATAATCCGGAGTCGGGCGTGATTGCGAAGTCGACTCTTGAGATTGCACTTCTTGCCGCAGACCCGATGAGCGGTTTCTGCAAGGCGGTTGCACAGATATACCCAGATAAGAAGATTGCGAGCGTTAAGCATAAGTCGGTAAATAAGAGATTTAAAGAGACGAGATTTGCAGCAGGCGCGAACAGACAGTACATGGCGGCTATCGAGGAAATCGGGGTTAGCTTCGACGAGTTTATAGATATTTCGCTGGAAGCGATGCGTGAAATAGCTGACGAGATTGGATTATAAATGTAAAAGCACTTAGCACCCAGAAATGGGCGTTAAGTGCTTTTGTTTCAAGTAAAGTCAAATTATTTGCGAGGAGCCTTCGGTAGCTCGATTTTTACATTCTTAGGATTTCTCGCTCTTCTGTAGAGCACGAAGCGGCGTCCGATTGCGGCTACGAACTCAGCGTGGAGCATCTCTGCGAGTTCACTGCACACCTCGGTCGGATCGAGTAGTGAGCCCTCCTGAATCTGTCCTTTTACAAGCTCATTTGCCGTAAGGTTCTCGTCGATAGAGCGGACGATGTTCTCTGTGAGGTACGCCTTGCCGATATATACTGTAGGCTCAATCTTCTGTGCGAGCCCTTTTAGATAACTTCTTTGTTTGCCTGTGAGCATGTGTTCTCCTTGATATTTCTGAAATGTATTATAGAATTAATCGTATGCACTATATTAACACAACAGTGCGCACTAATCCATAGAGAGGTGGTAGAAACATGGCAGACGGAAGATGGGTCATGACGGAAAATGAGCTAAACAACGTAGTTTCCGGTTTTAAAGAAACGGATATAGAGGCTCTGCCAAATGCAGGTAAGAGCATGGCGGTAGACGTCCGAGGGGGCGTAGGCGATGCGTGTAGCCGCGAGATGGAGTATAATGAGATATGCGCATTTTGCGGCTCAGATAAAATGCGCATGGGATTTGGTAAATACGGCCAAGGCTTTGGCTGCCGCTCGTCCAAGTGCGAGGACTGCGGAGGCGTCACGGACTTCGTGTATAAGGATGAAGTGGGGAAGTTTTTTAGGTAGAATATAGACGATATATCTTAGTAGTATAGAATTGCTATGAAAAAAGGGGATATTATGGCAGATATACAAATTATAAAAGGTGAAGTGGCGAACACCGCAGCTAGATTAAGTGCGGGATCCACACTGGTAATGGTAGATGAGCTTCAGAGAGATGAAGAGTCGACCCTAACTGCAGTTGCAAGTGCCCAGACCTTGTATGAAGATTTTTCTAAAGTGGTAAACAAGCTTAAGGAGCAGGTTGCTGACGATTCTGCAAAGCTATTTAAAACCGACTCGCTGTTTGCACAATGGGATTCAAAGACAGCAAAAAAGTTTGCAGGAAGACATAATCGCAAGACCGTAAAGTAGAATAAGGATTTTATAATGAGCGTAGATGATAGAAGTGAATTAATGAATGCAAGAAAAAAGCTTGAAGAACAGATAGAAGAGCTTGAAGCGGCAGAGAAAAAAATCAAAGATAACGAAGATGGTTTTTATGAAATGTATAGAAACATAGGGGTACTTGAAGAACAACGTGAAAAGTATTCATATGATAAGGAAATGGTGAATTTACTAGATGAGGCAAATTTAAGTATGCGTGATAGTGAAAGACTCTTTGAAAATCTGATTGCTGAAATAAAAGAATCGAAGATAAAAAATAGAAATAAATTGGAAGCATTGATGATGATCTGAGATATAAATAGAGGGAGAATGTATGGGCGGAAGAGTCGTAAATCCTCAGTGCATAAAAATGCAGTGTGACAGCATGTTAAAAGGAATTTCCAAGGTTACAGAAGCTACAGAGAAAATTAATTCTACTTTAGATAGCTTTACTTCAAATGGAAATTTAAGTGGTAACTGGTATGTACATGCTTGCACACATATGATGGGAGTTAAGAAGATAATACATGGACTTTCTTCTCTTGGTGATATTGTAAAAACTGACTGCAATACATTGATAGATGCTGTAGGTGATGAGATCTTAAGGGAAGATGATATCAATGATGATATAAGTAAGCATAAAAATATTATTAAAGGTATAGATATATCGTTGCTCTTGTGTATGTCATTAATGCTGTCATGTCCAAGTGCAAGTGCTGCTGTTAGTCGGACAATTAACTCTTTAAGACATTCTAAAGAAGTTGAACTCAATGTAATAAATGTTCTAGAGAATAAAATTAGGAAAATAGATGAAATAGAGGCTGCTACCAAAGACTTATTCCTCGAATATGGCAACTTGATTTCACTTATGAATACAGGATTATCGGCATTAGCGACCTCAACAGCTAACGGTTTCAACTTGCCTGCAAATCAGAATTGGATGAAAGAAATTGATGAAGCGATCAATACAGCAACCGCAAAGGCCCTAGAAAATGCAAAGGGCAAATATGATATTACTCATGCCTTTAGTAAAGATCCGGTAAACCTATCATCTGGTAATTTTATTTATGAAAAGGATGACTTAGTTATTGATGGCAAGTCGCCTCTAGTATTTGGAAGATTTTATAATTCGATAAACACATATAAAGGGGCGTTTGGAAATAGATGGAATCATAGCTTTGAAGTAAAGCTACTAATAGAAAGAAATGTAGCAGGTAAGGAAAGCGCTAAGATTATTAGAGAGGATGGCAGAGAGGAATCATTTACCTTCATAGGAGATGAAGGTGTGGTTAATTTTGGCGCAAGCCTTGGAAAGCTGATGAAAAGCAGCTCAGGATATGTATATGAGACCGAAGCTGGTACAAAATACATATTTAACTTCAAAGGCCAATATATAAAAAGAAAAGACAAAAATCGCACATCTATCGACTTGTCATATGAAGATGGATTACTCGTTAGCATTAGAAAATCATCGGGCGAAGGATATGCGCTAGAGTATAATACTGAGCGCATGATAGATGCTGTGACCGACCACACAGGACGTACAGTTAAATATGAATATGAAAAAGGTGCGCTTTCAAAAGTAATAATGCCAAATGGAGGAGCGTATAAGTATTTATACGATTCACGTGGTTATCTGTCTGAGATTATTAACGTAGACAATGTAACTACAATCACAAATAAATATGATTCATACGGAAGGGTAATAAGCCAAACCTTCCCAGATGAGAGCTCTATGTCATATACATATGATGACGATAGAGGTCGAACCGTGCAAACTGAGCGTAATGGTGCAGTAAGCTATCACTATAATGATAGTCGTTTAAGGACTATCAAAAATGAGTATTGTGACGCCGAAGAATGTTTCAGCTATAACAAGAAAGACAAGAGAACTGCATTTGTTGATAAAAACGGCGGCAGACGGGAATTTCTGTACAATGAAAGTGGGAATGTAATAAAAGTAATAGATCCAGTTGGAACAGAAACAATAATAGAGTATGACAGCAAAGGAAAACCAGAAAAGCTCATCGTTGACGGTAAACTTAAAGTTAAAAACAAGTATAGTATCTTCGGTGAAAGACTAATCGTTACTGAAGATGGTCTTGGTAGAAAGACTTTCTTTAGACATGATAAAAATGGTAATGTATGCGAGATTATGAATGCTGAAGGAAGCATTACATCATTCAGCTTTGATGAGCGAGATAATATAATCGAAGCTTGTGATGAAAGAGGCGGAAAGCAAACTTATACATGGGATGCCCTCAATAGACTTTCGAGCACAGCAGATGCTAACGGTAATACAAGGCAAATTACATACGATGATGAGAGTAACATTACTGCAGTAATTCAGCCGGATAAGAGCAGCATAACTTTTGAATATGACAAATTAGGCAGAATGATTAAGGAAACTGCTCCAAACGGTGCAGAGACAACATATAAATATAACTGTCTTGGTTTTCCATCCGAAAAATCAGATCCACTCGGCAGAATTACGACATATACATATGATGAAATGTGGAACCTCAAGGAAGAGATACTCCCTAATGGAGGATGCATTTCTTATGAATATGATGAGAATAATAGGCTGATTCTGCAGATTGACCCTGAAGGAGGGAGACATGCCTATGCGTATGATGTCATGGGTAACCTTATCATGGAGACAGATGAGGTCGGAAATGTAACGGAGTATGAATATAACGGAATAAATAGACTCACTAGTGCGAGATATTCGGATGGATCTGAGGAGCATTTCTACTATGATGGTTCAGAAAATATAATAAAATACACAGATCGAGGCGGAAATGATTATTCATTTATATATGATGCAGCAGATCAGCTAATAGAAGAAATCGACCCTCTTGGGAATAGTAAAAAGTATGAGTACACGCCAATTGGCAGAATAGCATCACGAACTGATAGTTCAGGATGTACTACCAGATATGAGTATTATCCTGGTGGTGTTTTGAAACGCATAATTCATCCAGATGGAGCGTCAGAGGACTTCGTTGTTGATCCTGCAGGAAATATCACCGAATACTCAGATGTGAATAATTACAAGAGGTATTATAAGTACGACTGCATAAATAGACTTATTGAGGTCAAGGGTGAAAATGGAGAGAGGACAGCATACACCTATGATGCCATGAATAACGTAACGTCTAAGATAAATGCAGACGGAGGAATGTCGCTTTACGAGTACTCGCTTTCGGGTATGCTCATTAAGGTTACGGATGAGCTCGGCAACGAAGTAGAGTATGATTATGATGGCATGGATCAAATCACTGAAGTACGCCGCATCTCAAAGGGAGAAAACGCATCTCGTGTAATGAAGTATGTAAGAGATCTGATGGGAAGGGTGACCAAGTCTATTAATCCAATTGGCGACACTGCATCTTTTAAGTACGATGCAAAAGGTAGACTGATAGAAAAGACTGATAGAGACGGATTTGTAACTAAAACCACGTATAACTCGCTCGATAAAATAACTGAGATTATCTATGCGGATGGAAATTTTGCAAGATTCGCATATGATTTGCTCGGAAAAACTACGAAGACAGAAACTCCAAATGGGGTATCATTAATCGAGTATGATTGCTTAGGAAGAATGACAAAGGAGACTTATCCGGATGGACAGGTCGTAAGCTATGGGTATGGCAAATCAGGTGAAAGGACAAGCATTACTTACCCTGATGGTTCTACGGCACATTATAGGTATGATAACAAACACAGACTTGCTGAAATCATGGATGGAGAAAGCTCCATCTTATATCATTACGATGAACTAAACAGGCTAGCAAGGCGTGCTATGCCTAATGGCAGCAGCACATCATATGAGTATGATAATATCGGCAGGCTGCAAATACTAACACATTCTAGTGATAATAAAGTCATAGATAGACAACGTTACGAATACGATATAAGAGGAAATGTATCGTGTATAGAAAAGGAGAGAAGCGAATTTAGCGAATATAGTGGCTCCTTTAACTACAAATACGATGCAACAGGCAAGCTGATAGAAGTAGCAAGAGACTCGAAAGTGATTAGGGAGTATCAGTATGATGCTTTCGGCAATAGGATGAGGAAGATCTCAGGCGGTATTGAAACTATATATTCATACAATGAAGCAGACCAACTTATATCCAAGAGAGAAGCAGAATCAGAAACAACATATACATACGACAGACGTGGAAATATCACCGGCATGTGTGTTGATGGAAACACATCTAAGAGATTTGTATATGGCGCAGCAAATAGGCTTGATAAAGTAATAGATAGTAGCGGTCTCGTGTCAGAATACATGTACGATGCGGCTGGGCAGAGGGTAAAGGAGCTCATTGGAAACGTAGAAACCGAGTATATAGTTGACCACTCCAAGGAGCACAGCAATCTGGTTCAGAGAAAGCGAAATGGCATGAATCAGCGTTTTATATGGGAAGATTCAATACCGCTAGCTATGAAAGGTACTGAAGAATACTATTACCTAGCAGATATGCAGGGAACACCAATGCACCTTATGAGTGCTGATAATGCGCTCATAGAGAGCTACGCATATGATGAATTTGGTAACGAGCTAAGTGGCATGGATAGAGAAAGCATACAGCCATTCGCTTATACGGGGTATCGCAAAGATGGAGTGAGTGGAACGTACTTTGCACAAGCAAGAGAGTACATGCCTGATGCAGGAAGATTTGCAGGTGAAGATATCGTTAGTGGCAGTATCACTAAGCCTCTCGCGATGAATCCATACAATTACTGCCTTGTGTCGCCGCTGATAATGGTTGATAGAAATGGAGCATTCCCAAGTGTAGAAACTGTAGTGGATGGTACATTCGATTTCCTCGGATGGACTAGAATCTTGCAGGGCAACCCAGAGGGTAAGAACTGGTTATTTTCTAAATCGCGAGAACTAGCAGAGACTCCAATTCCAGGATTTTCATCGACAAATGCAAGTGATTACGCAGCGGCCTTATCCAAATCAAGGATAGGAGAACAGGCTATAGGTGTAACACTTAATATGGATAGGGGCGCTAATGGCGTATATCACGCTAGGCGAAACTGTATACAAAGACATTTTGGTTACAATGATACCTATGACCATGTGTTTAAGTCGTTTACGTCTGCAAACCCTAACAAGTTACCAGTTTTTTCCTATAATGGTGAAGATTATCAGATCTGGATGTGGAAAGGGGATTACTATGGGCTAGGAGCCGGTGCTGAAACAGGAATATACAGAGGCAGTGGTTATCACAAACTAACATATCAAGATAGCAACCTTATAATGAAGTTATCTCTGTATGATAAGTCTGGAAAGCAGATAATGAAATACGAGCCTGGTGATCCACAGTGGTGGATAACAGGATTCAATCCAGAGTACCAAGATGTTAAATACCAAGATTTGAGAGTTGAAGGAATGATTGACTTCAGCAAAGAGCCAGGTCTATGGGAGGCATTTATGAAAGAATATGCAAGATATAAAGATGATAATATTTGTATAGATAGACAAAATAAGAGATTGTACTATAAGTGGTAAGAGAGGTGTAAAATGAAGAAAATAATATGCGCTATAATGTGTTTGTTGATAACTTTATCAATTGCATCATGTCTAACAGCCTGCAAAAGCAGAACGGATGAAATGGTTGACTTAGAGACTTATACAACTAAACAGATGAATAAAACTAAAAAGAAAGTCATCAAGTGTATAAACGAACAAGATAAGGAAGGTCTCAAGAAGCTTTTCTCGAAGGATGCACAAAAACATATAGAGGATTTAGATGGGAAACTTGACCAGCTTATAGGTGCTTTTAATGGAAATAAAATTGAAAGTGTGGACAATAAAGAACCTGCGTTTAAGGGGTCTGAACAGACACAACCTTTACATATTTATGGAGATTATACGCTCAAGCTTAGTAATGGTAAAAAATATATACTTTTTATAAATATCTGTGATATGGATGATGACTATCAAGAAAAAAGAGGTTTGTTTCAATTATCATTACTTGCGTTTTCAGACGAAGAAATACCAGAAAATTTCCGAAGAAATACAACTGTAGATGATTATGGGATATTTGTATATACCCTGGAAGAAGCTCAAAATCAATGAAACACCTTATTTATAAAGGGACAGTCTAATGAAAAAATCAATATTTGCTACATTATGCATACTGATAATTATCTTGATGGCTTTTTGTCTATCCAGTTGCAAAAGTAGAACAGATGAAATGGTTGACTTGGAGACTTATACAACTAAACAGATGAATATAACTAAAAAGCACGTCATCAAATGCATAAACGAACAAGATAAGGAAGGTCTCAAGAAGCTCTTTTCGAAGGATGCGCAAAAACATATAGAGGATTTAGATGGGAAACTTGACCAGCTTATAGGTGCTTTTAACGGAAATAAAATTGAAAGTGAACAAGGTCTTGGGCCCAACTTTAAGGGCTCAATTCAGACACAACCCCTGCATATCTATGGCAAATATCACCTTGTGCTTAACAGTAAAGAAAAGTATCGAATATATATTAGCTTATGCGATAAAAATGATGAAGATCCAGATAAAGAAGGTGTGTTTCAAATAGAATTGAGAACTTTCAGTAGAGAAGAATCACCTAGAGATTTTAGCGGTGGTGCATATCAAGATGACTATGGAATATTCATTTATACTCTTCAAAACTATCCAAAGGAATAAATGTTATTTACTAGCTGAACGAGGTGCGGTGCAATGAGAAAATTAACATGTGCATTACTATGCCTACTAATGATTTTATCAACTGCGTTCTGTCTTGAAGGCTGTAAAAGTCGTGAACAACGGCTAAGCGAAGAAACTGCATACGAAGATGCACAGATGAATGCAATGAATAAAAAAATCGTTAAATGCATTAATGAAAAGGATAAAGAAGGTCTCAAG
>ERZ772930.52-NODE-52-length-46416-cov-5.44829_pt1 | contig 46416 bp, 67 predicted proteins | sample MGYA00511685_ERZ772930 | MGnify/ENA primary metagenome ERZ772930 (study PRJEB29015, sample SAMEA2738053) | human oral metagenome | biome: human oral; feature: human-associated habitat; material: saliva | place: China | collected 2226 ... | reverse complement strand
GTAAAATAGATGGCTATCTGTCTTTCATATTATTATAAATTTCATTTAACTTATCAGGACTTTCACCTTTAAAATACATTATTTTTAGTTTATGCATTTTAAATATAGTTCTTAAAGTTCCATTTTGTTTAAATCTTCTTGATGAAGAAATAATTTTATCATTAAGTAATTTAAAGTATTTGGAATTATTTTTATGATTTTTTATATCTATAAAAAATTGCAAATCTTCCATTATTGGAATATCCCTAAAACCATTTATTTCATCAAAAAGTTTTTTTGTTACAAAAATGCTTTGATCACCGAAACATATTTTAAAAAGTTTTGCTCTAATGTTGGATAGATAAGCTATTAATGATAGCATTATCGAGTTTGGATTAAATTTTATTTTCAATCCACCACATTCAATATTCTCTTTTTCTATTAAATTTTTAATTTTTCCATCTACTGTATAATCTAAAAATTCAGAGTCAGAATGAATGAACCACAATATATCACAATCCGTATATTTAACAGCTGAATTCATTTGTTTACTTCTACCTTTTTCAGATATTAGTAGCTTATAATTGATATTGTTAAAAGACTTTTCAAATATTTCATTTTTTTTGAAATTATCAACTGCCTTAGAAATAATAATTTCATCAATGTTCGTAAAATTATTTAATTTTGTCAATAAGTTTTCTATCATTTTATCATCATTGTAGATTGGTATTATAACAGCTAGTTTCATATTTATTCCTTATCATATTTTTTAATTAAAACAAATGATATTACAGTAAGTAATACAAATCCAATAAGTGAAATTATAAATTCTATACTATATACATTAATGGCTTTATCTCCAACATTCAAAAATACAAATGTTCCCGGAATTATTCCTAAAAATGTAGCCATTGAATATTTTATAAAAGAAATTTCTGTAAGACCGGATAAATAATTTATTACATTGTAAGGAGCTATAGGTAATAGTCTCATTAAAAATATAATAAAAATACCATTGCTTTTTTCTGCATTAATAATCTTGTTATACCATTTTTCACTTATTTTTTTTCTGAAAATTTCTAAAACTTTATCTTTTGCAAATTTTTTAGCCATTAAAAACATTATTGAACTATTTATCATTGCCCCAATCATAGTATATAAGACTCCTTCGAACAGTCCAAAAGAAATTCCTGCAGCTAAAGCAAGAATTGGAACTGGGAAGAAAAAAATAGGTAGTATTGAAAATAACAATATATAAATTAAAGCAGCATTTTTTCCGTATCCTTGAATTATACTTCTTATTTTTTCTGGAGTAAATATTTTAAAGATAAAATACGTAATCACGACAAGAAGTATAATAGAAATAATAGTAATGATTTTCTTCTTATTTTTCATTGTAAAACTCCATTAATAATTTATTTAAATTTGAATATTCTGAATATTGCATTTCATTTTTCACATAAAAATCTAAATCACTTTTCTCATCAATATCCATCAATGTTCGACCAGTTGAGTATTTTAAATTTTCGTTTTTAAATATTTCTACAGTATTTTCAAATACTTTTTCAGATTTAAAAATATTTTCATCAAAAACTTCATCAACTATATTTTTCAAACCTATTAAGTAATACCCTTTATCAAATGTTTTATGAATACAAACATCAAAGTTATCTAAACTCTTTAAAGCAAAACTAATATCCTCTTTTCTCAAAGTAGGAATATCAGTGCCAATTAAAATCACTTTTTTGTATCCCATTTCAAAAGTTTTCTTAAAGGCATTTTTCATTTTTTCTCCAAAAGAAAAATCACCTTGTGGATATATTTTATTTTCAAAATTGAAAAATTCTCTGGTATTATCATTTAGTTTTTCATATTCTGTTATAAATAAAATAACATCAGCAAAGTCATTTTTACAAACATTAATAGTATCTTTAATCATTGCTTTATGTATTTCTAAAACTAAATTTGAATTTAAGTTTTTACTTAATCTTGTTTTTACCTTGTTTATAGAAGGAAATCTTGTAAAAATTATTATTGCATTATCTCTCATATAAATCACCATAATAACTTTAACATAAAATGAATAATATTAAAAGCTATTTATTGACTTATTAGAAAAATCTATTAATAGGCGTTGATTTATAAGTTAATCTTATTTGATATAGACTTATTAATATTGTATAATTTATTTGTTAAAAAATATAAAAAATAAGGAGAAAAATTATGAGTAATAATTATTTTGAAAAGAAAGATTTAGGATGTTTTGCTAATGGAGAATTAGGAGAAGAAGCAAAAAAATTATGGGATGAATTTTTAACATATTATGGAGATAGCACTTCTGAAGGAGCTTTAACTAAAAAAGAAAAAGCACTTTGTGCATTAGCTGTAGCATTTGCTACTCGTTGCCCATACTGTGTAGATGCTTATACTCAAACATTAGTTTCTATGGGTGTAACTGAAGAACAACTTACAGAAGTATTACATGTTGCATCTTCAATGCAAGCGGGTATAACATTAGTTAATGGATTTACAATGAAAAATACTGTAAAAGAAATTAAATTATAAAAAGTTTTCTTTAATTATTAAATTAAAGAAGCTTTTAAATTTTGTATAGAGGGTGATATTATCTTTAATTTAATAAAAAGAAATTTTGAAGAAGAAAAAGAAGAAAAGGAAGAGAAGATTTCCTTTTCTAACGGAATAGAATTTTCTAGAAAAGTTTTGGAATATATAAATTATATTCCAAAATTTTTTGAGAGAGTAGAAAATAAAAATAATCTATATACCACAAATATGGATATCATGCAACTTAATATCGGTAAAATTTGCAATTTAGCTTGTAAGCATTGTCATGTTGAAGCTGGTCCTCATAGAAAAGAATATATGAGTAAAGAAATTATGGATGATTGTTTATATGTTTTTAAGAAACACGGATTTAAAGTTATGGACATAACAGGAGGAGCTCCTGAGATGATGCCTAATTTTGAGTATCTTGTTGAAGAGTCAAGTAAGATAGCTAAAGAGGTTATAGTAAGAACTAATCTATGTATTTTATTAGACGAAAAATATAAGCATTTAATAGATTTTTATGCAAAAAATAAAGTAACTATATTTTGTTCATTACCTTTTTATACCAAAGAAATTACTGATGGTGTTAGAGGTGAAGGAGTATATGAAAGTTCCATCGAAGTTTTAAAAAAATTAAATGATGTTGGATATGGAAAAACTTTAACTTTGAATTTAGTTTATAATCCGGATGGAGCATTTTTACCTGATGCACAAGAAAGTTTAGAAAAAGAATATAGAACTAAGCTTCTTGAAGAATACGGTATTGTTTTTACAAATTTATTTGCAATTACTAATAATCCAATAGGCAGATTTGGTATGAGTTTATACAAAAAAGATAAATTAAAGGCATATATGACAAAGCTCTATAATGCCTATAATGAAGATACTGTTGAATTTTTGATGTGTAGAAATGAAATAAATGTATCTTATGATGGATATATTTATGACTGCGATTTTAATCAAGCACTTGATTTAAAGATTAATTCAAGTAGAGTTCATATTTCAGATTATAAAGAAAATAACTTTGAAAAAAGAAAAATTGCACTAGGAAACCATTGCTATGGATGCACAGCTGGAGCTGGCAGTTCCTGAGGTGGAGAAATCGGTTAGACGTGTTCTAAGGAGGAAAAATGAAATTAAAAAAATCTACGATTATTAAAATAGTAGCAGTTTTAGCTGTTGTTTTAATTTGTATTTTTGTAAAACCTGTAAATGATAAACTTAAAGAGTTTGTTGTGCTATTTAAAGGTTCTAGTACTGACGAGGTATTAGAAAATGTAAAGAAATATATTTTATCTTATGGAAAGTGGGCTATTGTTATTTCGTTTTTATTAATGGTATTTCAATCAATTGCCGCACCTATTCCAGCATTTTTTATTACTTTTGCAAATGCAGCTATTTTTGGATGGCAATTTGGAGCATTTTTATCTTGGGCAAGCGCAATGGCTGGAGCAATTTTATGTTTTTATATTGCTAGATTATTAGGAAGAGATGTTGCTGAAAAATTTGCAACTAAATTTGCTCTTAATGAAGTTGAAGTATTTTTTGATAGATATGGTAAATATACAATTTTGATAGCGAGACTTTTACCTTTTGTTCCTTTTGATCCAATAAGTTATGCAGCAGGACTTACATCTATGAGTGCTTGGAGTTTTATTTGGGCAACAGGATTAGGACAATTACCTGCAACTATAATTTATTCATATATTGGTGGAGCATTAACAGGAAGCTCAAAAACTTTTGTTACAGGATTATTTATTTTATTTGCAGTTTCAATTCTTGTATTTTTAATAAAAAAAGTTTATACAGAAAAACATAAGAATAGTGCTAAATAGGAGTTGTTTTGAAGGATATTTTAACATATATTGACAAAAATAAAGATGTTTTAGGAATAGATGAATATAAGATTAATTTTTTACAACAAGGTGAATATAATATAAATTATTTAATTACAACTAAAGATAAAAAGTTTGTCTTGAGATTAAACTCTAAGAGTCAGATGAATTTACCTAATCAAATTAGATATGAATATGATACACTAAAATTTTTAGAAAAATCAGGTGTAACACCAAAAGTTTATTATGTTGATGACTCAGATAGTAAATTACTTAATGGTGTAATATTAATGGAATATCTAGATGGTAGATCATTAATCTATGAAGAAGATAGAGAAAAAGCGGCATATATTTTTTCAAAGATTCATTCAATAGATGCTTCAAAAGCTAATAATTTTATAGTTGAAAAGAATTTATTTCAAGACAGAATATCTGAAGCTAATTTTTGGCTAAAAGAGGTTTTTGAGAGTAAAAAGGTAAGCAAAGAGCATAAAGAATTTTTTGAAAAATTCTTAAACTATCTTGAAAATAATAAGTATAAAGAAAAATATTTTGAGGAAAATAGGATATTATGCTTAAATAATACAGAAGTTAACTCAGGAAATTTCATTATAGGAGAAAAACCTTACTTGATTGACTGGGAAAAAGCTGTAATCTCCGATCCTTGCCAAGATATAACACATTTTTTAGTTATTACAACTACAAAATGGAAAACAGATTTTATAGCAAGTAAAGAATATGAAGATAAATTTTTTGAAGATTATGAAAAGTTTTTAAATAAAAAAATTAATATTAAAGAAAGAGTGCATTTATATAAACCATATATGTATTCAAGAGCTTTAAGTTGGTGTATGAATGCTTATTTAGAATATCTTAAAGAAGATAAACTAATAAAGAATGAAGATACATTAAAAAAAATTAAAGAATTTACTGATTTAGATTTTATGAAAAATTTAATTAGAGATTATTTTTAAAATAAGTGCTATTTTTAGCACTATTTTCTTATAAAATATTTTTAGGAGGAATTTATAAATGTTTGAAAATAAATTTATTGTAAGAAAAGAATTTATTCTTGAAAACAGAGATAATGAAAATTTTGTAGTTATTGACGCAAGGGGAGATATGCTTAAAGCAGGAGACTTTGTTTACGATAGATCTATTGTTTTGGATTGGAAAGAATTTACTTTTTTAACTGGAAAAGATAATGAATATGTAGGATTACCATTTGCTAGAGAAGTTTTACTTAATAAATTTTCAAAATATGGAATCACTCCTAATAAAAAGGTTCTAATATATATTAACACTTGTCCGGGATTTGGAATGGGTGAAGACGGAAGATTTAAGTTTTTATTAAATTTCTGTGGCATTGAAGCATATATTTTAGATGGTGGAATAAGTGAAATTTTAAAAACAGACTTTTATAAAAAAGTAGAAGATGATAAAGAGCTTAATAAAGCAAGTATAGATATTGATAATAAACCATTTTTATCTTATGAAAAATCAATCTTAACTGATGAATTAAAAAGCATATGTAAAGGTGAATCTGTAAAGATTTTAGATGTAAGATATGAAGAAGAATACAATGGTAAAATTATTTTTGGAGAAAAATTTGGTGGACATATAAAGAGATCAAAAAGTTATCCTTATACAAAACTATATGACGAAAATGGTTATTTACTAAATAATTCTGATATAGAAAAAGATATATTAAATCTTGGTGTTTCAAAATCTGATTTGATAATTGTTTATTGTACAACAGGAATTAGAGCTTCAATAGTTTATGAAATACTTAGTATGTTAGGATTTAATGTAAAAGTTTATGATGAATCATTTGGAAGATGGTGTATTACTGAAGAATTTGAAGTATAATATTTAATAAAAAAAAGAACAGATTTCTGTTCTTTTTTGTTTGCTGTTTTTAAACTTAATTATAAAGTATTAATTATTATTTTAATTCGTTTTTAACTACTTCTCCACCTTTTACTTCAAGTATAATTTTATCATCAACTGGAGATTTTACTATTACTGTAATATCACTACTAACGTTTTTTGAAACTTTTACAGCAGGATCAAGAACGTATTTTTTCCAATTTTCACGGTCTTTATCAGTAACTTTGCCATCTTTTAGATTGCTAAGAGCTCCATTAATATCAGTTGCAGCAGGATTGTCAAGTTTAAATCTAATTCTTTTTTCATTTTTTTCATAAATAGCTTTACCAAAATCTTTTATAGTATTATTGAAACTTTCAAGGTATTTTTCAATTTTTTGTCCTGATTCATTACTAATAAGTTCCTTTTGATATTGACTAAGTTTTTCCTTTAATTCTTTATTTTCTTTTTCCAATTCTGCAATTCTTTCTTGTGCACCATTTTCAACATTTTTAGCTGTATCATTTTTTCCTGAACAACTAACTAGTGTAAATCCAACTAGTAACAAAGCAATAATTTTTTTCATAAAAATTCTCCTTAAATAAAAAATTTGTAAATGTTTAATTTACTTATTAGTATTATAAAACATAAATATATAATAATCAATAATTAAAGGTGAAATATTATTTATTATTAATATCATCTTTAATAACTTTTCCGCCTTTTACTTCAACTATAGTTTTGCTTCTATCTAAAGGTTGTAAAATTTTTACTGTTATATCATTATTAATATTCTTTGAAATAGTTAAAGCTGTTCCGGTAACTTCTCTTTCCCATAAATCTCGAATATTCTCGTTAGCTCTACCTTTATTTTTTGCATCAATCATTCCTGACACATCTGAAGCGGCTTGTTCAACTAATTCAATATTAACTATATTATTTTTTTCATCTAATGTAGCCTTGGCAAAATGCTTATTAGAATTATTAAATTCTTGTAAATATTTATTAATTTTTGCAATAGATTCACTTGAAAGAGTTTCATTTCCTAAACTTCCTTGTTTTTCTTTTAATTCTTTATTTTCTTTTTCCAAAGAATTAATTTTTTCTTGTAATTCATTATTTTTCTTTTCTAAAGTGTCTTTTTGTTCTTGCAACTCTTTAACAACTTTGTTTTCTTCATTATTTTTACTAGAACAACTAACCAACATAATACTTATTAATAGCATAATAATAACTTTTTTCATATAAATTCTCCTTTAACAAATAAAAGTTTTCCTTTTCTTTATTATAAACTTAAATATATATAAAGGCAATTATTTTTTATTTAAATATAAGAACTTTCATATTTTTTTAAAAATGGTATAATATAGATGTTAATATATTCTACATTAAATAAAATGATTATATCAAAGAAAGAGAGTATTTATGGATAACATTGAAGAGTTAAGAGAATTATATAGAGAAAAATTCGATGATAATTTACCAAATATGACTATTTCAGAAGATTATGAGATAGAAATTATAAAAAGATGTCTGAAAGAAGAAAAAGATGCATACGAATTGGGATATTTTGATTTAAGTATTATATACTAGTAAATATTATTCGTAATTAAGTATAATCATAAGGAGAAAATAAAAAATATGTTAAAATTTAACAAAATATTAGGATATTATCCTACAGGCTCAGTTGTTTTTTTGCTTGAAGATGGAAGATATGCAATGACAAATGTTCACCAGTATTCTAATAGTTTAGGTGGAGGAGTAGAAATATCATCTACTAGTATATGTTTTCTTAGAGGAAAGGAAATTACAAATAATATTCCAGAAAATTATGAAGATAAAATAAAAAAAATTTTAAATAATCCTAACACAAAACTTAGGTTTGAATATGTGGGTGGACCAATTACAGGTCCTATCACAGTAAAAGAATATTTAAATGATTTAAATACCAAAGAAAAGGAATTATAAAAATGTTAATAGAAAAATTATTTAATGATGTAGATTTGTTTTTTGAAGGTAAACACGAAGAAAAAGAAACTGATTATTTTGCTTTTTATGTTCAAGATTATTTATGCGATAATTATGATGAAATGTACAAAGAAAATGCAGAGGTTACTGAATTTTTAAATGAAGATTTACCAGAAATAACAGAAATAGCAGAGTACGGAGATGAAAAACGTAATGAAGAATTTAAAAGACGTTTAAGAATTGAAATAGACAAAGCTAAAGAGTTGTTTTATAAATAAAGATTGGAGAAAAATATGATAGAAAAATTATTTAATGATGTAGATTTATTTTTTCAAGGTAAACACGAAGAAAAAGAAACACATTACTTTGCTTTTTATGTTCAAGATTATTTATGCGATAATTATGATGAAATGTACAAAGAAAATGCAGAAGTTACAGAATTTTTAAACGAAGATTTACCAGAAATAACAGATATAGCAGAGTATGGAGACGATAAACGTAATGAAGAATTTAAAAGGCGTTTAAGAATTGAAATAGATAAAGCAAAAGAGTTGTTTTTTAAATAAAGATTGGATAAAAAATATGATAGAAAAATTATTTAATGAAATAGAATTAGCTTTACAAAATAAAATATCTATGTCTGTTGATGATTTTGCTTTATATGTTCAAGATTATTTATGTGATAATTATGACGAAATGTATAAAGAAAATGCAGAAGTTACAGAATTTTTGAACGAAGATTTACCAGATATAACAGATATAGCAGAGTATATGAATGACGAACTTAATAATAAATTTTTGGAAGAATTAAAGAAAGAATATGATAAAGCTAAAGAATTGTTTTATAAATAAAATAAATTAAAGACACTTTATAAGGTGTCTTTTTTGTCAATGAGTAATTTTATAAATTCTAGCAAATCTTAGGTTTTTTTATGTTTTTATAATTATATTTTGAAGTTCTTACAATTTTTCTTTTTAGCTAAATTTCTTATAAATCCTCTAGCATTAGAACGTCTATTTAAGTAGTTTTTGTATTCTTTATTCTTTTCAATCCATCTTTTGTCAGCTTCTTTTTTTGTTGCTTAGCTGTTTTATAGCCTTTTCTTTTTTCTTGCATTTTTACCTCCAAACAAAACATATATTTGTTATTAGTACAATAATAGATAATACAAATTGTATTTTTTCTTTTAATGTAGCTTTTTTGATTTTAAACTTGATTTTCAAAACTATTTTTGCTATAATGAAGTTGTAAGGGGGTTATTTTCCCATTACGATTGTGATTTCTAAACTAACAAAGAAAAGATTACTAACAAGGAAAAGATTTATTTTGAAGGTGAATTCTTTAATTGTTAGTTTTTTTCTTTTTTCAATTCCTCTCAAGTTATTATTCAAATTATTTTCTTAATAAATTACAAAACAAAACAATACATTATAGTAAAGATAAAGGGACTCATATTGTTCCGATACTAGAAAAGAGGTAAAGTATGGTTACAACGCAAGAAATGAAAAGCTGTGTAGGCAAAAAAGTGAAAATTTATTTAATAAATGGTAAAACTTTAAATGTTATTTGTGATTGTTATATTCAAGCAGAAGATGAAGAAGATGAACCATTATTAGAGTTTGGAAATGAAATAGTTGTACAGTCAGAAATAGAAAGAATAGAAATTTTAAATTAAGACACTTTAAAGGTGTCTTTTTTAGTACGTTTTTTTAAAATTAATAATTGTAAATTTAGACAAGTTAGATCACTTGTCTTTTTTATTGTCCGTAATAACTTTAAACTACTTGGACTATGCACCTTAAATATTGAAGGTAAGAAATTTGCTTTTAACGAACGTGGAGTGTTGATAAAGGATAAAGTTACTAGTAAATATTGTGTTATAGAATAAAATAAGGAAGCCTTGTTGCTCCCTATTTTTTATTGTGAAACAACAAGGTTCCCGGGAACCCACCCGATGCGAAGCATCGTGGAAGGGTGAGGTTCTTATTTATATTTATTCATAAATTTTGAATATTTATTCAATAAAAAATATGACAATAGTTTTCTATTTGTTTGCCTATTGTTTGCCTATTTTTAACAAAATATATAAAGTTATATAATGTTATATAATGTTATATAAAAATTCAATAAAAAAGTTCTTGAAAATAAGCCATTTTATAAACTTATATAACAAGAACTAAAGGTTGGTGGAGATGGTGGGTATTTGTCAAAAATATATAGAAAACATTAAAATACAAAAGTTTAGCTATTTTTAGGTTGCCAATAGGTTGCCACATTATAATAACTTATTTAACTTTTGTACTTCATCCGTTTTCTGTTCTTCCATAACGTGAGTGTAGATATTCATTGTTGTATTGATTGTGGAATGTCCAAGTAGATGCTGAACTGTTTTGACTGGAACATTTAATTCAAAAAGTCTAGTTGCATAAGAATGACGTATAGAGTGAAAAGTCCTATCAGGGATATTTATTTTTTGACAAATTTTCTTAACCTCTCTATTAGGTCTTTTATGCTCTATAGGATTTCCTATACTGTCAGCAAAGATCAATTTTTTATCTTGATATATTCCTTTTAGCTTATCAATTCTTTTTTCTTGTTCTTTTTTATATTCAAAGATAAGAGGTAAGATATTTTCAGGAAGAGGAATAACACGTTCTGAACTTTCGGTTTTTGTACTTATCAAATGTAATTCTCTAGTCCTTTTTCCATAATCATCTATTTTATATTCATTTTGATATTGCTTGTTTATAGTTAGTTTTCCGTCTTTTAAATCTTCCCAAGTTAGAGCGGTTATTTCTCCAAGTCTTAGTCCAGTACAAAAAGCAGTTAAGAGTAATAAATCAATAGTATTTTTTGTATTTAAGTGATCTATAAAAAGTTTCTGTTCTTTTTTTGAAAAAACTTTATTATTTACTTGTTTTTTAGTCTTAGGAAAAACAATTCCCTCTGCAAAATTTCTATAAATATATTCTTGTTGTATTGCAAAATTAAGAGAACTATGAATTAAGGTTATTAGTCTTTTTCCGTTTTCTATTGATATTTCATTATTATTGATTAATTCGTTTAAGTGTCTTTGTATATCTCTTGTATTTAATTCTCTAAGTTTTATTTTATAGATTTTGTAGTCTTGTATCTTTAATCTGAATAAACTTTCATATCTTGCAAATGAATTAGGTTTTAATTCTATTTTTTTATAATTATATAGCCAGTCTTTGAAAAAATCTCCAAAAGATATATTATCATATGAATAAGTGCTAACTCCATATTTAAAAAGAGCTTGTTGCATTTTCTTTAATACTTCTGTTTTATTATAACTACAAAAACTTTTTCTTATTCTTTTTCCATTTTTATCATAGCCTAGAGATATTTGGGCTTTATAATATTTTTTACCATTTTTTATAGTATCATATATAGTACCCTCTCCATTATATTTCTTTTTTTGCATAAAAATAGCACTTCCTTTCTACTAAAAGTTGTGCTAATATGTAAAATGTGATATAATTAATTTGCGAGATTAATGTGTTTATCACATTATTACAGATTAGCTTCCATTATGTGGGGGCTTTTTTGTTTTATTTGGATTTTGTTATCTTATCCCACTTGTCCTTGAGATGCAATAATTCGTCTGCATGTATTTTTAAAGTTTCCATCTCTGATTTTCTAAAGTATCTATTTTCATTTTCACATGTTTCAATAATTTGGTCTATGGCTTTATAAGCACCATCTAGTACAACATTATCATAATTTTTAAGAGCTTTTAATTCAGATTTGTCTTTTCCTTTATTGTAATCAGCATCAGGTGAGTATGTATCCTCTAAATCCTTATACATCTCTTTTTTTGATTTTGCTACAGAATCTTTTTCATCTTTTATATCACCTTTTTGTATTGGATCTATTTTGTCGAGTGCAGGGTTTGATTTAGTATTTTTCTCTTCATTTTTAACTGTTTGTTTTGGTGTTTCTTTTTCTGATGAGCAACCTACAAAAAAAGTACAAGCTAATAATAATATTAAAATTTTCTTTTTCATATATTTACTCCTCCTAAATATTTTAAATACTCTCAACACTAAAATCAGGGTTGAATCGTATTTTGTATCCATTGATTATAGAGTAGGGAGCATATTTGCTTTTGTAATAGTCCATAATTTTGCAAAAATCTTCAGAATTTATACAAAGTTCTTCTAAAATATCTTCATACTCCACATTACATAATTTATACTCTATCAATTTTTCTATTGGCAAGATCTTTTTATATGCCCATCCGTTCGCTCTCATTTCTTGCAGTGCATTTTCTTCCGTTTTAGCTAGTGCATTTCCTTTTAGTGTCTCATGATGTCCTAACTCATGAGCTAGTATTATATTGTATTTATAAGGCTTTGTTTCTTCATTAATAAAGACATTATTATCAATATATAAGCCTTCAAAGTTTTCATTCTGAAAATACACTTCATTTATAGATATTTCGTTCTCATAAGCAAACTGCTCTAACTCTTCTTTTTTAGTCATTATTCTTCCTTTTCGCTTTTACAAAATCTATATATTTTTGAATATCTTCTAAATCTTCTTCAGTAAATTCATCATCCCTATGACTTGCTGCAATTCGTTCTATACCTGTTAGGTTTAAATCGTCTATTGTTTTTATACCTAACAAGTAGTTTAAATCAATATTTAACACCTTTGCAAAAACAGGTGCATCATTTATTGGAAAATCTCTAGAACCATTAAAGTATCTTGATATTGCAGATGTAGACACACCAGTTTTTTCCGCGATTTCCTTTTGATTTAAATTCAATTCTTTCATTCTATTTTTTATAATTTCTATTACTTCGCTTGACGGTCTTAATTTATTCATTGGATCACTTCCTTTAGGTATATTATAATCCTATAATTTCAAATTGTCAACATTTTTTTAAAAAAACTAAAAAAAATTTTAAAATACTATTGACAAACGGGGATTATTAGTTTATAATAATAAATGTATAAAGGAGGTGATACTTTTGAAAGATAAAAAAATCGAATTTAATTTGAAAGAATTAAAGTATCAAAGACAAAGAAAAGAATTGACACAAAAAGAGATGGGAGCGGCATTAGGAATATCTGCAAGTACTTATAATCAAAAAGAAAATGGGATTATAAATATAACTGTAGAAGAATTAAATGTTATTTTAGAAAAATTAAATATAAACGATATTAATATTTTTTTCAAATAAAAATCCCCAAATGTCAATTCAAAAACAAAAAAAGAATTGACAATTAGTCAACTAACAAGGAGGTGAAACAATGGAAGATAAATTGCTATTAACTACTAAAGAATGTGTCGAGTATATAGGTATAGGAGAAACCACTTTAAGAAATTTAGCTAAAACTTATGATGATATTCCACATATTTTTATAGGAACAAAACTATACTTTATAAAATCAGAACTGAATAAGTGGTTGATAGAACATCAGGGAGAAATCCTAAAATAAAAAAGTACGTCTTATAAATTTATGAAAAATTTGACGTACTAAAAAAATACACTATACACATTATATTAAATAAGAAGGAGACTGTCAAGATGAACGAACTACAAAATAATATTATAAATGATTCAATTATAAAAATTTTAAATATGAAACAAATTGAATCTGAAGAAGTTAAAGAAGAAGTAAAAATTATAGATAATTCAAACGAAGAAATAGAAGAATTGAAATTTAGAAATAAAATTTTGATTATTGCCTTAACTGGAATTACTTTTATGTCTTTATTGGTGTAGCTATGAACAAGATAGAAAGATTTTCGCAGAATATGGATAATTTTGTTTTGACTGCTAGAAAAGTTAAAGAGCAATGTTTGGCAATGAAAAATACAAGAATAAACAAAGCAGAATTTAAAAGACAAAAACGTATTTTAAAAGGACTTTTAGAAATCATTGAAAAGGAGATTTAATATGACTGAAAATGAAAAAAGACTGCAAGAAACAATAGAAAGTATAAAAGAAGTAGTTGAAAGTAATTTGAATGAATTGTGGAACAATCACAGAAACGGAGCAATAGAACAAAACGGATTTGTCAATTTAGCTCTAATACAACAGACTAGAAAAACAATAAATAACAAGTTATTTGAAATTGAAAGCCATTGGAAGTAAAAAAAATTAAAAGGAGATGCAATAATGCAAGAAATGATTTTAAAAACATTAGTTTTACAAAATTTTAAAGGCATTGAAAATTTATCAATAGACTTTAAAAATGATACTAAAATTTTAGGAGCGAATGGATCAGGTAAAACAACAATATTTGATGCTTATAGTTGGTTGTTATGGGATAAAGACAGCAACAGCAGAAAAGACTTTGACATTAAGCCTTTTAACAAAAACGGCGAAACAAAGCACGGACTAGAAAGTATTGTAACTGGACATTTTGAGCTTGACGGACAACCTTTGAAATTGTCAAAAACATACAAAGAAATCTGGACAAAAAAACGTGGAAATGTTGATGCAGTTTTTAGCGGAAATACAACAGACTACTTCATAAATGACGTGCCAGTTAAAAAGTCAGAATACAATCAAAGAATTGAAACTTTTATAAATGAAAAAGAATTTAATCTTTTATGTAATCCGCTTTATTTTAGCGAAATTTTAGACAAAAAAGAAAGACGAGCTGTACTACTAAGTTTAATAAAAGACGTTGACAATAGCGAAATATTTAGCATTAACAAAGATTTAAAAGAGTTAGAACTAAACAACTACACGATAGAAGAAATAAAAGCAATGGCAAAAGCTAGTGCTAAAAAAACTAATGAAGAATTAAATAGCTTGCCGATTAGAATTGACGAGCTGGAAAAATCAAAAAATACTTTTGATTTTACAGATCTAGAAAAAGAAAAAACAGAACTTGAAAAGCAAATTGCAAATATTGACAAAGTAATTGCAAAAAGTTCAGAAAGTACAAATGTTATAGTTCAAAAAAACAACATCATACAAAACAAACTTGACGAAATGCAAAAAATCAAGCTCAAAATTGACGAAATTAACGAAGATAGACAACTACAAGCTAAAAGAGAATATAATCAAAAATATAGCGATTTTTTAGCGGATAAAGACAATTTAAAATGTACAATCTCAAGTAAAGAAAAAAGCTTAACTATTATTGAAAATTCAATAGAAATTACTCAAAGAAACATTAATAATATAACTAATTTATTAAAAGAATTTAGACAAAAATGGACTTTTGAAAATCAAAAGCAATTTGACGGCAGTTTAATTTGTCCGACTTGCAAAAAAGAGTTTGACGAAGATAAAAAAGACGAAATTTTATCAGATTTTAACAAACACAAAGCCGAAATATTAACAAAAATACAAAATGAAGCAAATGAGTTGAAAAAAGATTTATCAGATGAAGAACAAGACTTATTAACTTTAAATGTAGACAGAAAAGTTATTTTAGAAAAAATTGAAAAACTGCAAAATGATTTTGATAATTTTGGAGAATTTACAGAAGAAAAACTAGTAATCGAAAAAGAAGATTATCCAATCGAATATTACACACTACAAAAAGAAATAGAAATTATAAAGCAAGATTTACAAGCTATTTCAAGCAATGACAACACAGCTATTTTAGAACAAAAACAACATTTACAAAATAGTTTAAATGAAATTGTTTCAAAACTAGCTTTAAAAGACAACAACAAAATGATTGACGAAAAAATCAAAAATTATCTAGTTCAAGAAAAAGAACTTGCAAAGATTTTTGAAGAACAGCAAAGAAAAATCTTTTTAGCTGACGAATATACAAGAATTTACACAAGTTTAGTACAACACAAAATAAACAACTTATTCAAGACAGTTAATTTTAGATTATTTGAAACACAAGTAAACGGCGAAATCAAAGAAACTTGCGAGGTAACAGTTAACGGAGTTCCTTATCCGTCAGTAAATAATGCTGGAAAAATCAATGCTGGACTTGATGTTATAAATTCATTAAGTGAACATTTTGAAAAAAGAGTACCAATTTTTGTAGATAATGCAGAAAGCATAACAGACATTTTAGAAGTTAAAAGTCAAATTGTGAAATTGTATGTTGCTAAAAATTTAAACTTACAAATATTATAAAAAAAAGGAGATAACACAAAATGAAAAACGAAATTAAGAAAATTGAAGAAAAACAAATCACAGACATAGTATTCAACAAAGTTGTTGATTTACAAGCAAGAGGAGCAATTGATTTTCCAAATAATTACAGTGTAGGAAATGCTTTAAAAAGTGCTTATTTGATTTTACAAGAAGCAAAAACAAGAGAAAAGAAACCAGTTTTACAAGTTTGCACACAAGAAAGCATTGCTAACACTTTACTTGATATGGTAGTGCAAGGACTTAATCCTTCCAAGCAACAATGCTACTTTATACCTTACGGAAACCAACTAACACTATCAAGAAGTTATTTAGGAACAATTGCATTGACTAAAAGACTAAAAGGAGTAAAAGACGTTGTCGCTTATCCGATTTATAAAAACGACAAGCTAGATATAGGATTTGATATTTTAACTGGAAAAACAAAAATAAACGAATTTAAACCAGCATTAGATCATAAAGCACAAGACTTGATAGGTGCATTAGGTATTGTTGTTGGAGAAAATGAAATTTTATATCTTGAATATATGAATATGGAGCAAATCAGAAATGCTTGGAATCAAGGCACAATGAAAGGTAATTCTCCAGCACACAAGAATTTTCCAGACCAAATGGCAATCAAAACTGTTATAAATAGAGTTTGTAAAAAATATGTAAATGCAGCAGATGACAGCGACAAGATAGCTGATTTAATTAGCAAAACAGCAGAAGAAGTTGACAACGAACTTGAAATAGAAATGGCAGAAAATGCAAACGTAAAAGAATTGCCACTTGACGAAATAGAAGAAGTTGAATATGAAGAAATACAAGAACAAGACGGACAAGTTGAAACACAAGATGTAATAGAAGATGCACCATTTTAGAGGTTGATTATGGAAATTTGGCGAGATATTAAAAATTATGAAAATCTATATAAAGTATCAAATACTGGCAAAATTTATTCTTTAAGGTCTAATAAAATTTTGTCCACAAAATGTAGTAATACAAAAGCTTATTTAACAGTAAAATTGACAAATGATATTGGAAAAGTAACTACTTATAGAGTTCATAGAATTGTAGCTGAAACTTTTTTGAAAAATCCGAAGCATAAAAGTCAAGTAAACCATATAGATATGAATAGACATAACAACAACATCAAGAATTTAGAATGGGTTACTGGAAAAGAAAACACAAAACATGCTTTAAAAAATAAACCTTTTATGCTTGACGGATTAAAAAATTACAACAAATTTATTAAACCTAATAAAATTGAACAATATGATCTAAACGAAAATTTTTTGGCTTGTTATGCAAATTCAAAAATTGCCGAACTTTTTACTGGTGTTTGTAGCAGAAATATTTTGCAAGTTGCAAATAAAGAAGAATACAAAAATGGCAAAATCAGAAAACAAGCTGGCGGCTATATATGGAAGGTGAAAAATGATTGATATTAAAACAATTGGTTCAGGTAGTAGTGGAAACTGCTACCTAGCCAATATAAACGGAACACAAATATTGCTAGAATGTGGGTTACCTTTTAAAGCTATTCAAAAAGCTTTAAATTTTAAGCTCTCATCAATTGAGGCTTGCTTGGTAACTCACGAGCATCTTTGACCACTCAAAAGCGGTTAAAGACTTAATAAAAAATAGTATTAATGTATATGCTACAGAAGGAACTTTTGATGCTTTAAATGTAAAATCACACAGAGCAATATCATTTTTAAAAGACAAAGAAGATACTTATTGTTATAAGTTTTTTAATAGATTTTGCATATTACCATTTCAAGCAATACACGATGCACAAGAGCCAGTAAGCTTTTATATACAAGACATTCACACAAAAGAAAGCTTGTTATTTGTTACAGATACGGCTTATATGCCTTATAAAATACCTAATGTAGATGTGTTAATGGTTGAGTGCAACTATGTAAAAAATGTTATTAATACCAACTTAAAAAACGAAAGTTTAAATTTGATTTTAAGAAATAGAATTGTTAAAAATCATATGAGCTTGGAAACTCTTTTAAAAGCATTAAATCAAGCAAATTTAAGCAATTTAAAGAAAATATATGTATTACACTTGTCAGATTCAAATAGTCAAGAAAAAGTGATTTTAGAAGCAATACAACGACAAACTGGAGCGATAGTAGAAATTTGTTAAAGAAAAAGGAGAAAATTTATGAATAATGTAATTTTAATAGGAAGATTAATTAAAGACGTTGAATTGAGATATACTCAATCATCTAATGCAACTTATGCTAGATTTACCATTGCAGTAGATAGGGGAATGTCAAAAGATAAGAAACAAGAAGCAGAAGCAAACGGACAACAAACAGCTGATTTTATAAATATAGTTGTTTGGGGAAAACAAGCTGAAAATTGCCAAAGATATTTACAAAAAGGAAGAAATGTAGCAATTCAAGGAAGATTACAATCTGGAAGTTACACAGCACAAGACGGAACTAGAAAATTTGTTACAGAAGTATGGGCAGAAAGAGTTCAGTTTATCGAATGGGGAGAAAAGAAAGAAGATCATACACAACCATTTGGACAGTTTGACGAGTTGGAATATACAGAAGCTACAAACGAAGATATACCATTTTAATGATTTTTTAAATAGTTAGAAAGGAAATAAGTTATGAGATGAATGATAATTTAGGATGGATAAAACTACACAGAGCTTTGCTTGACAAAACAATTTGGATAAATTCAACTCCTGAGCAAAAAACAATTTTAGTAACTTTACTTTTAATGGCAAATCACGAACCGAATCAATGGGAATGGAAAGGTAAAAAATATACAGTCAAATCTGGAGAATTTATAACCAGTTTAGAAAAAATTGTAGCAAAATGTGGAAAAGGTATCACAACACAAAATGTCAGGTCAGCTCTAAAAAGATTTGAAAAATTACAATTTCTAACAAACGAATCAACAAAGCAAAATAGATTAATAAAGATTGCAAATTGGAGCTTATATCAAGATGAAGAAAATCAACCTAACAAAGCAACTAACAAAGAGGTAACAAACGACCAACAAAGACCTAACAAAGAGGTAACAACTAACAAGAATGATAAGAATGATAAGAATGATAAGAATATATTTAATAATATATCTTACGATATATTATTCGTTCCACTCATTGAAAAATGGAACGAGTTGCCCGACTCTATTTCTAAAATATCTACAATGAAAAAAGATACTCAACGTTACAAAATGTTAAGTCAAAGAATTAACGAGTATGGATCAGATAAAATTTTGGAAGCAATAGAAAAAATAAAACAAAGTTCGTTTTTGTTAGGTCAAAACAAATCGGGTTGGACTATAACTTTTGAATGGTTCGTAAGACCAAACAATTTTGTAAAAGTTTTAGAAGGCAACTACATTGACAAAAAAATTAATAAAGGCAATTTTCCAAAAGGCAAGTATATAGAACAACAAGACATATTAAGTGAAGAAGAAAAACAAGAAAAATTGAAAAACAATTCTAACACTATTAATGATTTATTTAATAATTATTAAAACTTAAAAAAATAGCTTAAATTTTAATTAGTATATGTAAGGTATGTAATTATATTAAAAACATATTCTAATTAAAAATAGCTAGTAAATTTTACGATTAAAAGGAGGTTATTATGTATAGGTATAATTTAGAAATAAATGCAAGACCATTTCCAAAAGAAAGACCAAGACTTTGTGGAAAAAGGCTTGTATATACACCAGTAAAGACAAGAAATTTTGAAAATATGATAGCTTATGAGTGGAAAAGACGTTACAAAGACTTGATTTTAAAAGGTGCTGTAAAGCTAGATTTGTTATTTTGTTTTAAAAAAGCAAAAAGCTGTAAAAAAGATTATCACACACAGCGACCAGACGTTGACAATTTAGAAAAAGCAATACTAGACGGACTTAATAAAACGGCTTTTGTAGATGATTGTCAAGTGGTTGAAATGAAATCACAAAAGGTATTTTCTGATGTCGATAAAATCGTGATAACAGTTACAGAACTTGAATAAACAAATGGTTAGTGCAAATTTTGCACATACCATAAAACTAAGGAGAAGATAATGAGGGATATTTCAAAATTAAGTGCAAAGAGACAAAGGAAAATAATCTTAAAATTAGGAGAAGAATTGTCAAAAGGTTTAAGACACGGCATAAATAAAACACTAGAACAAGTTGAAGAAAAAAATAATTATGAAGAGTTTTACAATTATATCAAACACTTAGTCAAGAACGGAAATGTAGATAATGAAACGATAAGAAGAAAAATAGAAGAAATGGAAAAGGAGATATAAAATGAATAATGTTAGATGCGAATTGTTTAGAGATAATTTTCAAAATTATAAAAGATATGGAATACCAAAAGCACAATTAGTTATAGCGGACATTCCCTATAATTTAGGCGAAAATGCTTATGCTAGTAGCACTCAATGGTATATTGACGGAGATAATAAAAAGGGCGAAAGTAAAAAAGCTAAAAGTAATTTTTTTAATGGAGACGGACAATTTAATATTGCAGAGTATTTTCATTTTTGTAATAAACTTTTAAAAAGTGAGCCAAAAGAAAAAAATAAAGCTCCAGCTATGATAGTATTTTGTGCTTTTCAACAAATAGCAACAGTTATTGAATACGGAAAAAAACACGGATTCAAAAATAGTTATCCATTATTTTTTATTAAAAATTATTCTTCACAAACTTTAAAAGCCAATCAAAAAATAGTTGGAGCAACTGAGTATGCAGTAGTTTTATACAGAAATAAGCTGCCGAAATTTAATAATGGCAATAAAATTTCCACTAATAGAAAAATGGTTTATAACTGGTTTGAGTGGAAAAGAGATAACAAAAATGAATATCCGAAAATACACCCAACACAAAAGCCTATTTCAATTCTGAAACAACTAATAGAAATTTTCACAGATGAGGGAGATGTTGTTATTGATCCAGTCGCTGGTAGTGGTAGTACTTTAAGAGCTTGTAAAGAACTTAATAGAAACAGTTATGGTTTTGAAATATCAAGAGAATTTTATACAAAAGCAAAAAAACAAATGCTTAATTTTGAAAATATAAAAATTTATAAGCAATTAGAAATAGAACAAGCGAGGTAGTTTATGAATAAAAAACAAGCAATAGAAAGAATACAAGAATTGGTTGCAACAGAAGAAATCAACAAATGTCTTGAAATATTAAGACAACCTATAACATTAGCAGACTTTTTAGGTTGGGAAGAAGATAAGGTGTATATTTTTGATAATTATAAATTAAAAATTTCAAATGGGTCTGTTCTGTATTTTAGTAAGTTTTCTTCAAAATGGGAAATACATATTCCCAAAAATATTATTGATTTAAGAAAAGCAATTTTAGAGGTGCAAGAATAATGAACATAGATAATTTAAGATACAAAGATTTAGTTGATGACTTATTGTTAATAAATGTTGAAAAATTAACAGATAATGAGTTAGAGGAATTGGCAGAAAATATAGAAAAACTAACTCAAAAGATAGCACTTGTAATGACTGTGAGATATTTAGTAGGGGGAGATTTATTTAATGAATAATTTAAAATTTAGAGCGTGGGATAAAGCTAATAAAGAGATGTTAAAAATAGATGTTATAGATTTTTTCTTAAAAGGAATTAGAGTGTTAGAACGTAATGGCAATTCTTTTTTTATGAAATTTTCAGATGTTGAAATTATGCAATCAACAGGACTTAAAGACAAAAACAAAAAAGAAATATTTGAAGGTGATATTGTGAGAAACATATACACAGGTTCAATCGGTAGAGTTTATTGGTGTGTACACAATACAGGTTTTTTTTACTATGTTGAAAAAGATAAAAAACATTATACAGTTTTTAGAGCAAATCATAATCTTGAAGTAATAGGCAATATATACGAGGATAAGGAGGTAAAGCAAAATGAAATATAAATGCGATTATGAACTTATAAAAGGACACGATACAGACAGCGGATATGACTTAAAAACTACTAGACCATTTAAGCTACTACCTAATCAAACAAAATTAATTCCAACAAGTCTTTTTCTTGAACTAGACAAACATATAGAAGCACAGGTCAGACCTAAAAGCTCAATTAGTGCAAAAGGAATTTTAGTACATTTTGGAACTGTTGATAGTGATTATAGAGGAGAGGTAAAAGTCGTAATGCAAAATTTGAACCAACACGGAGTAGAATTTGAAGCAGGACAGAAGATAGCACAGATTGTGTTTAGTGAAAAAACAGATGTTGAGCTTGAACAAACAGAGGATATAGAAAATAATACTCAACGTGGTATAGGCGGTTTTGGTAGTACAGGAGCATTTTAGTTATGAGTAATCCATATAAGAATTTAGCATCAGCTATTGTACTACAAGCAATAGATGATACGATAAGAGCAATACAAGGAAGGAATCCAAGAGGGTATTATAATAAAACAAATAATTATGAACATATAATTCAAGAAAATTATAAATTCTTTAGATCAACTTGGTTTGCTTGCTTAACTGATATTGATGGTAAAAAACTTGTAGAAACTTTTGAAAGTAAGAGGGAGTTTATAAAGCAAAATAAATTTAATAAAATTTATAAGTTTTTGGAGGAATAAATGGAAGATATTAAGCAAGAACTTAAAGAAATTAAATATCTAGATTTTAAAATTAATTCAAGCATAGAAGAACTTGAAAGACTCAAATTTTATCAAGATTTATTAAAAGGCATTGATTATAGAATGGATAAGGTTCAAAATTCTAATACAAGTGATATGTCGGATGCAATAATAAAAATTGTGGACTTAGAAGAAAGTATCAAAAAAAATATAAGTATTTTAGTCGAAAAGAAAAAAATATTAAAATCTAAGATTGATACATTAGAACCTACTATGTATCAGATATTGTACTTAAGATATTTTAAATATTATCAATGGTCAGTTATAGCTGCAGAATTATTTTATTGTGAAGGCTATATAAAAAAACTTCATGGCATAGCTTTGGAAATTTTAAGAAAAGAAGTTACAAAAAGTTACTAAATGTTACGAAATATTACTTCTTGACATGATATAATGATAATGTGAAATTAGTGCATTGAGCACCTCCTTTTAATAATATATTTTGTAAGCAGGAACGGATATAAAATTATATCCGTTTTTGTGTTATAATACAGATGTAAAAAATTTATTCGTTATGGAGGTTTAAAATAATTATGGAGTATATTAAAAATATCATGAAAAATATTTTGAGTTACATTGTAACATCAGGGATTATAACATACTTTTTTATACATTATAATAATAAAAAGTTGGAGAGAGAAAAATGGAAAAATAGCAAAAATTTACAAATTGATAACTATTTTAGAAGTATAAGCGGAGAAGAACTCAAAAGTGTATTAGATTTTTGGGCATCAATAATATTTAAGTTAGGTGAAAATAATAATATTACTGTAAGCGATATGAGGGAACTTCAACAAAAAACTTTTATGTATGGTTCTGATAAGACAGTTAAAATATTAAGCAAATTTCAACAAAATTCATATAAAAAGAACCCGAATAATCAAAAAGGATTAATTTATGCAGCACTTATAATGTGTAGTTTAAAAAATGATTTTTCTGGTGTTGAAATTAATCCTTTAACCATTTTAGAATTAAAATTAAAAGATTTTTACAAAAATGAAGATGAACTTAAAAAGTACTATAATGAAATTTTGTTAGAAATAAAAGACATCTAATAAGATGTCTTTTTTATTACAAGAAAGGGGCTGATGATATGGAAAAATTATCTATTAAACAAAAGCGATTTGCTGATGAGTATATCATCAGTGGAAATGCTACACAAAGTGCAATTATAGCTGGATATAGTAAAAAATATGCTGCAACAAATACAGACAAGTTACTAAAAAATACTAATATTAAAAATTATATAGATGAACGTCTAAAAGAGTTAGAAGATAAGGCAATCGCAAAACAAGAAGAAGTATTGCAATATCTAACCTCTGTAATGAGAGGAGAACACGAAGAAGAAGTCTTGTATGGTGTTGGCGAAGGTGTTCAAAGTACAAGACATGTAGAAGTAGGAGCGAAAGACAGAATAAAAGCTGCAGAACTACTTGGCAAAAGATACGGAACTTGGACTGATAAAGTAGATGCCAATATAAATTTACCTACAATAATTTCAGGAAGTGAAAAACTTGAAGACTAATGAAATATTTTTACCTGATATAGTTGGGAAAGGTTATGGCACTTATTGGAACTATAAGGGACGTTATAGAGTTTGTAAAGGTTCAAGAGCGAGTAAGAAGTCAACTACTACAGCTATGAACTTAATTTATAGAATTATGGAATATCCAGAGAGTAATGCTCTTGTTGTTCGTAAAACTTATAGAACATTACTTGATAGTTGCTTTGCTCAGCTTAAATGGGCAGTAAATAGATTAGGTGTTAAAGATTATTTTGATTTTAAATTAAGCCCTTTAGAAATTATTTATAAGCCGACAGGTCAAAAAATTTTGTTTAGAGGTTTAGATGATCCTTTAAAAGTTACATCAGTTACTGTTGATGTTGGTAGTCTATGTTTTTTGTGGATAGAGGAAGCTTACGAGATAATGAGTGAAGCAGACTTTGACATGCTTGATGAGTCTATAAGAGGGGAAGTACCAAAAGGACATTTCAAGCAAATAACTCTAACCTTCAACCCGTGGAACGAAAGACACTGGATCAAGAGAAGATTTTTTGATAAGGTAGATAAAGACGTTTTAGCAATTACAACGAACTATACTTGTAATGAGTGGCTAGATAGGTCAGACTTGAATGTCTTTGAAAGAATGAAAGAAAATAATCCAAGACGTTATCAAGTTGCGGGACTTGGTAATTGGGGTATAGTTGACGGCTTAATTTATGAAAACTTTGAAGAAAGACAATTCACTTTAGAAGAAATAAAAGATTATAAAACAGTGGCAGGATTGGACTTTGGTTATACAAATGACCCAACTGCTTTTTTTATTGGTTTTTTGGATAAAAAAGATAGTATTTTATACGTTTGGGATGAAATGTATAGCAAAGGTCTTTCAAATAAAAAAATCTATGAAAATATTAAAAATATGGGCTACTCTAAAGAAAAGATTACAGGAGATAGTGCAGAGCCTAAGAGTATAGATGAATTAAAAGGTTATGGTCTTAGAATTAAAGGTGCTAAAAAAGGAAAAGACAGTATATTAAATGGAATACAGTGGATTCAGGATTTAAAAATTGTTATACATCCACGTTGTAATAATTTTCTAACAGAGATTAGCAACTATCAATGGGATAAAGACAAGTTTGGAAAAGCTTTAAACAGACCTATTGACGACTTTAACCACTTACTAGATGCTATGAGATATGCTTTAGAGGATGATATACAATCTAAAACAATCAAAGCTGTAAATAGAAGTATTTTAGGTTTATAGGAGGAATTAATGATAAAACGAAGTGAAGATATAATTTTTAATGAAGATAAGAGCATTAATGAAAAAGCTCTTGTTTCGTGCTTAAAAGAACATAAAGAGTCTATTGTTAGGTTTACTACACTTAAGGACTTATACGACGGAAAACATGCAATTTTAGAACGTAGCAAGACACAAACAGACTTAGCCAATAATAAATTAATGATTAATCATGCAGAGTATATAACAGACTTTGCGACAGCTTACTTTATGGGAAACCCAATTAAATATACTTTCCCTGAAGAAGAAACGAGAACGGATGATGATTCATTGCTACAAGCTTTTAGAAAAGCAAATATAACTCAAGTTGATACAGAACTTGCAAGAGATTTATCAATCTTTGGAATAGGTATTGAATATGTATATCAAGACAAAGAAGGGAATACAAAGTCAACTAATCTTGACCCGAGAACAGCTTTTATAGTTGTGGATGATACAGTTGAAGAAAATACTTTAATTGGTGTTCATAGAATTAAGAAAAGAAACGAAAACAATAAAGAAATAGGCGAAATTTTAAAGGTAATAACAGATGACACTATTTATACTTATGAATTTAAAAACGATAAATTAAGCCTAATTAATGAGGAATTAAACGTATTTAACGAAGTACCAATGATTGAATATTGGAATAAGGTTAATCAAAAAGGAGACTTTGAAAGTGTAATAAGTTTGATTAATGCTTATAACTTATTACAGTCAGACAGAGTAAATGACAAAGAGCAATACGTCGATTCATTACTTGTACTTTATGGAACATTAGCAGGAGACAATTCAGAAGAGAAACTAAAAACTGCTAGAGAATTAAAGAGACTAGGCTTACTCGAATTATCTGAAGGAGACAAAGTAGAATATCTCTCAAAGACTTTCCACGAAGCAGATGTTGAACTTTTAAAGAAATCTATCATTGAAGATATTCACAAAATTAGTAAGGTTCCAAACCTAACAGATGAAAATTTTGCTGGTAACTCTTCAGGTGTTGCTATGAAATATAAACTGTTAGGACTTGAACAATTAGCACAAACTAAAGAAGAATATTACAGAATTGGACTAAAAGAAAGAATAAAACTATATGCTAATATTTTAAATATTAAAATGATTAGTATTGATGTTGACAATATAGAAATGACTTTCATAAGGTCTTTACCTGTTAACGAATTAGAGATTGCTCAACTAATAACATATTTAAACAATGTTGTTTCTCAAAAAACTCTACTTACTCTACTTCCTTTTGTTGAGAATGTGGATAATGAGATTGAAAGAGTTGAAGAACAAAAACAAAATAGCATTAAATTAGCTCAACAGTCTTTTGGAGGTTATGAAATAGGTCAAGAAGATGAAGAGTAGTAGTTACTTTGAAGAACGTTCAGAACTTAGAATGAAAAAAATGCATGATAAAGCTACTAAATGTATGACTAAGGTCAATAAGGCTTATGATGATAGCTTGGAACGTTTAAAAAAAGAAATAGACCATATAATGAGTGATTATAGTCCTACTGAAAAGATAGACTATGACAAGTATAAAGAATTATTACAAATTTATAATACAACAAAAGACACAAGAGTTAAGGCAGAAGCAAAAAGGCTTATAAAAGAGAATTCCGCTTCATATAGAATACAAAGAAAAGAAGCTTTATCAAAAGCTATTGAAATAGAAAAACTAAAGCAAGTAGACACTCAGTTGAACTTAGGGGGCAAACATTTAAAGAATGTTTATTCCTCTGTTTTGAGTGATTTAAGCGGTGCTAGAGTTAGTGAAAAATATTTAGATGAAGTTCTTAATCATAATTGGGCTGGATCTAATTTTTCAAAAAGAGTTTGGCATAATCAAGATGTTTTAGCAAAGAGTTTAGAATCTAACTTGCTACAATCTTTTGCAAGTGGTAAATCTAATAAGCAAATAGCTGATGAGTTAGAATATCATACCAACTTGGGAAGATATGCAGCAAATAGACTTATAAGGACTGAAACATCCTATATGGTAAATAGCGCAGACTTAGAAAGTTCTAAGCAAAGAGGAATAAAAGCAAAGAAATTTCAAGCTAATTTAGATAAAAGAACATCAAAGATATGTAGAGAACATAATCAAAAAGTTATCCTGATTGATGATATAAAAATCGGTGAAAATGCTCCACCTCTTCATCCATTCTGTAGGTCGTTTTTAAGTGATGTATTGGAAGGTTGGGACTATGAAACTGAAGAAGAATTACAAGCTTTAGTAAGTGAAAACAATGTTGACAGTACTGAAGAAAATGGGTATAATATAAACAAATTAGAACTAACAAAACTAAGTCAAGTTTTTGATGAAAAAGATTTTGAAGAGTTTAAAGATATTATCAGTGAAAATGAAAAAATAAAAAAGATTTATTCAGAATATGGAGATTTACCAAGCAAAATTGAAGTTGTAAAAAAAGGAGCTTGTTATAATCCTGAGGAAAATTCTTTAAAATTAAGAATTAACCGAAAAGAAGAAATAGAATCAGGACTGAATAAGTTTTCTGTTGTTGCTCATGAATATGGTCATTTTTTTGATGCTAATATAAAAATAAATAGTTTATCTTATAAAGAATTGGAAATGTATAATGAGGTTTTGCCTAAGTCTTTAATGCCAGCAAATTATAGGCTAAGTGGTTCTGATGAATTTATCAATGCTTTAAGAGAAGATAAAAAAATATTAAAACAAAGAAAATTTGAAGATTTAAAAAATGAATTAATTAAATTTAATGCTTCTAGCGGAGTACAAGATGCTATAGACGGAATGTTTGAAGGAGATTCTTATCGCATAAGATGGGGACATGGTGAAGACTACTACAACAGAAAGTACAATAAAATAAAAAAATACGAAAAAATTGTTAATGAAGATTATGTAGGAAATATAAAAAAAGGATATATCGAATTAGGATACGAAGAAAAAAGTATTAAAGCAAAATCTCTAGTTAGAGATTTTGAGACGGCAAGTGAAGCATGGGCGAATATAACAAGTGCAATAACTTGTGGAGGAGAAGAATTGAAATTTATAAAAAAATATTTGCCTAATAGCTATAATGAATTACTTAAAATATTAAAAGAGGTGTAATTATGGACAATATTGACAAATTAAGAGAAGAATATCGAATTAAATTTGGTGATAACATACCGAATATGACTATTTCATTTGAAGAAGAAATAGAAATTTTAGAAAGTTGTTTAAAAGAGGGAAAAAATGCTTACGAATTAGGCTTTTTTGATTTAGACAACATATATTAACAACTAAATAACTAAACCACAAAGACACTGTAACAGGTGTCTTTTTTATTTATTATTTATAAGGAGAAAAACGATGACAGAAGAAATACAAAAAATAAATTCATTATTAGATAGTTTGAGATTGAAAGGCGTATCAAGAAAACAAGTATCAGATGGATATCATACTTTTGAAGAATTATATTACCACAGAATGATATTATTTAGTTTATTATTAAATAGTCATTCAGAATTAAGTTGGAAATCTAAACTCCACGAAGACGGAACAATGTTTGATGGGATGTTCATTTGTGGGATTGAAACTCCAGAAGGACAATATACTTATCATTATAATTTAGAATTTTGGGATATGTTTGATGTAAAAGAACTTAAGAGATCGCCTAAATGGGATGGACACCAACCAAAAGATATAGTTAGATTATTAAGTTTAATTAAATAATTTTTTATTGTCAACAAGGAATTTCGCTACCTTATGACAAGACCTGAGTAAGTCTTTAAACTGCTTTTTTATTATGCTTGGAGGTGCAATTATGGAAGATAACAACAATAATAATTCAAGCTTTTCTAATTTTTTAGGAATGTTAACAATTTTATTTATAGGTCTTAAATTAACTGGCTTTATTAATTGGAGTTGGTTTTGGGTGTTAAGTCCTATAATTTTACCAATTATTGTAATATTTATTATTTTTCTAATAATATTATTAATAAAATAGCCTTTTTTACTTGTTATTAGGCTTTAAAGAGATAACAAAGGTAAAAGAACCAACTTTTTAAATGGGAAGGAGAAAAACAAATGGAAGAAAATAACGTACAAGATGTGGAAGTTCAAGAGACAGTAACCGAAACAGAAGTAGAAAAAGAGCAAGAGCAAGAGAAAAAATTCACTCAAGATGAATTAAACTCAATCATTGCAAAAGAAAAAAGCAAATGGGAAAAGAAAGCTGAAAGTGATAAGGAAGAGGCAAAGAAACTTGCTAGAATGAATGCTGAAGAAAAAGCAAAATATGAGCTAGACAAAGCAAACGAAACTCTAGCAAAGAGAGAGGCTGAAATCACTAGAAGAGAGCTTACTGCAGAAGCTAAATCAATTTTAAGTGAAAGAGGCTTATCAACTGAATTACACTCACTACTTAACTATGAGTCAGCAGAAACAGTTCAAGAAAGTATCAAAGTTTTAGAAAGTGCGATACAAAAAGCTACTGAAAAGGCAGTAGAAGACAGACTAAAAGGGACTGCACCAAAGAAAGAAAATAACCCTGAAACAGTAACTAATTACTTTTCAAAAGGTGCAAATATTTAAAAAATAAGGAGATTATAGAAATATGGCAAACAATATTCAAGCAGCAAAAAAATACTTACCAGTATTAGATGAAATTTATAAAGTAAACTCATTAACAGCAGTACTTGATGGCAACCCTGAATTAGCAAGAGAAGGAGCAAATGCAGGCGAATTACTTATTGCAAAATTATCAATGCAAGGATTAGCAGACTATAACAGAAATACAGGCTATGTAGATGGCGATGTTACTCTTGAATGGGAAACAATCAAAGCTGACTACGACAGAGGAAGAATGTTCTCAGTTGACAATGTGGACAATCAAGATTCAGCAGATGTCGCTTTTGGACAATTAGCAAATGAATTTATCAGAACTAAAGTAACTCCAGAACTTGATGCAACAAGATTTGCAAAATATGCTCAAACTTCAGGAGTAGGAAAAGCTTCTGGCGCTTTAGATGACGGAGCAAAAGTAATTGCAGCAATCAGAAAAGCAGTTACAACTATGGATGAAGCAGAAGTTCCAGCAGAAGGTAGAATTCTATTTATTACTCCAACTTTAAAAGGATTAGTTGATGATTTAGATACAAACAAGTCAAGAGAAGTTTTAAAGAAATTTGCAGAAATTAAAGAAGTACCACAATCAAGATTCTATACTCAAATTACTTTAACACCTAATGCAGCAGGTGGTTATACTAAAACTGCTACAACTGGAAAAGAAATCAACTTCATGATTGTACATCCTACAGCAACAGTTCAATTCCCTAAACACATTGCACCAAAGGTTGTAACACCAGAACAAAATCAAAATGCTGATGCTTATAAATTCGGTTATAGAATTGTTGGTGTAGCAAAGGTTAAAGAAAATAAAGTTTCTGGAATTTACGTTCACGAAGGGACAAAATAATAAATAGGAGGTAATCCTATTATGGAAAAATACAAGAAATATTTAAGTACAGATGATGAGTTAGCTAGCTTATATATTGAGTTAGCTACTCAAGCTGTCTTAGACTATACGAATAGACTTAAACTATTAGAGACTATGAAACCTCTTACTTTTGAACTTGCTAAATATTATCTCAATGAAGAAAAAAGAAGCGGAGTATCTTCAAGAAGTGAAGGTGCTATTTCTGTTAGCTATACTGATACAAGTACCACAGAGGGAATACCTGCTTTTATTAGATCACGTTTAAATAAATATAAGTTACTTCATGTAGTTAATCATAAGGATAAATAAAAATGGAAGTTACAAACGTTAAGACTTACAAATATGCTCCACATATTATAGTTGAGGATGAAGAAGCTAACAAAATTATAAAATATGGAGAACTAAAAGAAATAAAAGCTTATATCTACCCTTCAGGAGGACAAGTACAAGCTCAAAAGTGGGGAAGTGAACTACATTATGTCTTTAATTTACTTACTAACGAAGATAAATTGAAAGAAAAAGACGGAATATGTTTTAATTCTGATACTGTAAATTATGAAGTTGTAAGTATCTTACCTTATTCAGAACATTTTCAAATAGAGATTAAAAAGCTATGAAAATAGAAGGCTTAGACAGACTTTACAGAAAAATTGCTCGATTACACAATATAGATATTAAGCCAATTATTGAAGATGCTACCATAAGGGTAAGAGACGAGGCAAAAATGAGAGTTCCCGTTGATACTGGAGAATTACAAAACAGTATAGATTATAATGTGGAATTATCAGCAAAAGGCTTTACTGGTAAAGTTTTTACTAATAAAGAACACGGATTGTATGTTGAATTAGGAACAGGTCCAGAAGGAGAAGCGAACCATAGCGGGATAAGTCCGCAAGTTAAACCAATATACAGTCCAACAGGTTGGGTTTATAAAGTTAAGGAAAACAATATGAGCTATATATTTGCAAATTCAGGTAAAGTAAATCAAGCAAAAACAAAACGAAGGAATGCTATGTCAGGAAAATTTATCTTTACGAATGGACAACCTGCAAGACCTTTTATGTATCCAGCATTACATGAAAATAGAGAAAAAATAAGCAAGTTTATACAATCGAGAGTACAAAAGAAAATAAAGGAGGCTTCAAAATGATAAATTTTAAGCCAGAGATAGTAAAGATTTTAAAGAAAGTAAATAATAATGTTGTGGAGACCTTTCCAAATGATTGGAGTAAGTTTCCTATACTTGTTTACGAAGAAGAAAACAATACACCTTACACAATAGCCATAGAGGGCGAATGCTTAACACTTTTAAGGTATAGAATAGAAATATACTCAAATAGTAATACAAGCGAAATTAAGGGTAAAATTGATGAATTAATGACCGCTAGAGGATTTACTAGGATTATGTCTTTAGATAGTAATGATTTACAAGGCAGAAGACATTCGGTTATGAGATATGAGGGTGTTATTGATTTAAAAGATAATAAAATTTATAGAGCATAGGAGGATAATATATGTTAGCAAATGGAATTACATTGAAGTATAAAAAGAAAACAGGTACACCAAATACATTTACATTGCTTGAAGGACTAAAAGAAGTTCCTGAATTAGGGGTTGACCCTGAAAAAGTAGAAAATACTACTTTAGCTGATAAAGTAAAGCAATATGAGTTAGGAATTGGAGATGCTGGAGAATTAGAATATAAATTCAAATATGATAACTCAAAAGCAACATCAGCTTACAGAGTTTTAAGAAAACTGATGGATGATAAAGAAACTGTTTCTTTTGAACAAGCTTATCCAGATACAACAAAGGTTGAATTTGATGGTCAAGTATCTGTTAAGCTTGGCGGTGGTGGTGTAAATGGTGTTATTGAATTTACACTTAAAATTGGTTTACAATCAGATTTTAAATTCACTGATCCAGCTTAAATAAAAAATTAGGAGGAATAAATTATGTCAGAAAAAAAAACAATTAAGAAACCTTTTGAAATATGGACTGTAAAAGGTGTTGAATATAAATTAAAATTAAGTACATCAGCTATAATCGAATTAGAAAGTAAGTTAAATAGTAACTTATTAAATATCTTAAATGATGGAATACCTAGTTTACAAATTATGGCAATGTTAATTCATGGAGCTTTAAAGAAATATAATCATGGAATTAGCTTAAATGATGTAAATGATATTTTAGATGATTATTTTGAAGAGGGAGGCTCTCAACTAGATTTATTACAAAAAGTAATAATTCCAATCTTTAATGTTTCAGGTTTTTTTACCCCGGAGATGGTGGAAGCAATGGAAGTGAAGATGAAGGAAGCCAACGAAAAATTGAATATTTAACTGATATAATTTATGAGATTTATCCCACAGCTTTATATTGTGGGATAAAACCTCACGAGTTCTGGGACTATTCTTTTGATGAAGTAAAAGACTTAATAAAAGTTTATAAACAACATAAAGATGAAACAGTAAAAGAAACTTTAATATATAACTACAGTTTAGCTAGTTATATTAGAAGCTTTGTAGGAAGTATTTTATCAAAGGACGTGGATGTACCTACACTTTATGAATTATATCCTGATGTATTCAAAGAAGAATTAGAAAATAAAGATAAAAAGAAAATAGAACAAGAATTGACATTGCATAAAGAAAGATTTAGAGAATATGCAATGCAATATAATGAAAGACGATTGACTAAATAATTTATTAGATATATAATACTGTTAACGGAGGTATGTTATGAAAAAAATTGTTTGCCCTAAGTGTAAATGTAGTGATAACATCGAAATTATGGGAGAAAAGAAAAAAGGATTTTCAGTAACAAAATCAGTAGTAGGCGGAGCACTTACTGGAGGTATTGGACTGTTAGCAGGATTTATTGGTAAAAAAGGCAAGTATGATATGTTTTGTAAAAATTGTGGTCATCGTTGGAGACAAAAGTAAAAGCAACTAATTTATAGTTGCTATTTTTTTGTATTTTTTTAAGGAAAGGAGGTTGAATTTATTTGACTTTAGAGGAATTAAACGTAATTATTGATGCTAAATTAGATCCTTACAAAAAAGCTATGTCAGATATGAAAAAAGTTACAGAACAAGCTACTAAGCCAGTTAAAGACAATATAAAGTCTGTTAATGATACAGTTAATCATCAAACAGGTGGAATAAGAAATGCTTTAATGGGTTTGGGAAAAATTGCTGCTTTTGGTCTTTTGGCTAAAAAGATGTATGACTTTGGCAAATATTCTATTCAAACAGCTTTAGATGTAAGTGCATCAATGAATCAAATAAGAAGATTAATGGGCGAGTCTACTCAATCATTTTTAAAATGGTCTAAGGGTGGAGCTTTAGCTTATAACTTAGCTACTGGAGATGCTATAAAATACGGAGCGGTTTATTCTAACCTTTTTAGTAACTTTATAAAAGACAATGACCAATTGGCAGCTTATACAGTAGAAATGCTTAAAACGTCAGCAGTTGTTGCAAGTGCGACAGGTCGTACAATGGACGATGTAATGAATAGAATTCGTTCAGGTATGCTTGGAAGTACAGAAGCAATTGAAGATTTAGGAATCAATGTCAATGTATCAATGTTAAAAACTACTAAGGCATTTCAAGAACTTGCTAATGGTAGAAGTTGGGAACAAATAGATTTTAATACTCAACAAGCTATTAGAATGATGGGTATTTTGGAACAAGCAAGTGTTAAATTTGGGAATAATTTAATGCAAGGACCAACTACAAGTATAGCTTATTTTGTGGCTTTACTAAAGAATGCTGCACTTAATATAGGTAATGCTTTCTTACCAGTTATAAGCGCAATTATGCCAGCTTTATCTGCTTTTGCTAGTGTTGTAAATAAAGCAACTGGAGCATTAGCTGTATTTATGCAACTACTTTTTGGCAAAAAAGCAAGTGCAAGTCCTATGTCCTCAATGGCTAACGATGTCAAAGGTGTAGGCGGTGGACTTGATAAGGCGAATAATGGAGCAGGTAAACTTGGTAAAGGCTTAGGCGGAGCAGGTAAACAAGCTAAAGCACTTAAAAAAGAACTATTAGGGTTAATGGGTTTTGATGAAATCAACCTACTAAGCAAAGACAAATCCGACTCGGGAGCTGGTGGCGGCTCTGGTGGAGGCGGAGGCGGAGGAGGTGGCGGAGGTTCTGGCGCTGGTGGTGGCGGTGGAATTACACTTCCTAAAGTTAGCTTTGATGATGCCCTAGAAGATGAAGACGACTCAAAAATAAAGAAGTTTTTAGAGGACTTAATAGAATTATTAAGACCTACAATAGAGGCATTACAAAGGCTAAATGAAGCTTTACAACCTTTAAAAGAGTTTGTTGCTCAGGGTTTAATAGATTTTTACGAATACTTTTTAAAACCTGTAGGTTTATGGGTTCTTGGAGAAGGACTACCACGTTTTATAGATATAATTAGTAAGACACTTAATAATATAGATTTTCCAAAAATTAATAGAGCTTTAAGAGAGTTTTGGCAAGCTCTAGCACCTTTTACTATCAATATTGGAGAGGGTTTATTGTGGTTTTTGGATAATGTTTTAAGTCCTTTAACAAGTTGGACTATTTCAGATATAGTGCCTATTTTTATAAAAGCTGTAGCTAGATCCATTGAATTTTTAAACTCTGTTATATCTGCTTTTGCACCTTTTGGAAAATGGCTTTTTGACAAGTTTTTAGCACCTCTTGCAAGATGGACGGGAGGAGTTATAACAAAGGTATTAGAAGGTATAGTAGAGGCTTTAAAGAAAGTATCGGATTGGTGTAAGGAACATAAAAGCACAGTTGAAACAATGGCTGCTGCAATAGGAAGTTTTTTAGCTGCTTGGGGAATTGTTAAGGTTGTAAGTATAATTTATGGAATTGTAACTGCTTTATATGCTTTTGTTACAGCAGGAACTATTGCAAGTTCAGTTGGAACTGTTTTAGCTGGTGTCATGGCTGTTTTAACAAGTCCTATAACTCTTGTTGTTGCTGCTATAGGTACTTTAATATTTATAGGTTATGAATTATGGAAAAATTGGGACACAATAATTAATTATCTTTCAGAATTATGGCAAGGCTTTTGCGACTTTGTAGGTGGTATCTGCGAGTCAATAGGGGCTTTTTTTGTTGGATTATGGACTGGTGTTGTTGAGACTTTCCAAAGTTTATATAATGGTATTTTAGCTATATTTTCAGGCATTGGAGATTGGTTTAATGGTGTATGGAATAATGTAAAAACTATTTTTACTAATGCTTGGAATGCGATTTTTACTTTCTTATCTAATATAATAACTAAAATATATAACTGGATTTCCGAAAGATTTACAGCTGTTAAAGATTTTATTTCTAACATATGGAACGGAATTAAAGATGTTATTTCCACAATAGCAGGAGCTATATGGGATGGTATAAAATCAGTATTTACAGGAATATATACGACGGTTAGTTCAATATTTACATCAATAAAGACTGTAGCTTCCAGTATATGGGAAGGTATAAAATCAACAGTTGTGAGTGTTGCTAGTGGCATGTGGTCTGCTGTAAAAAGTAAAATGTCTGATATATATAATGCGGTTTCTGAATGGTTTGGTAGGATACCTAGTAAAGTATCTGAATTATGGGATAAAGCAGTAAGGGCTATAACTAGCATTGACTTATACAGCATTGGTCGTAATATAATTTCAGGGCTTATAAGTGGTATAGGCTCTATGGCAAGAGCTGTATGGGATAAGGCGAAAAGCATAGCGAAAGGTATAGCAGATACGATAAAAGGTTGGTTTGGTATCAACTCTCCTTCAAAACTTACTACATCTTTTGGACGTTTTATAGGTCAGGGTCTATACTTAGGACTAGATAAAGAAGAAACAAATGTATTTAACTCAGCTAAGGGACTTAACAACTCAGTTTTAAAAGGTCTTAACAATTCAGATATTTCAGTGGATAAAAATGTTGAAGTTGATATTTTTGCAGATTTTAAAAATGCTATGGGTACAATGCTTAATTCTTTAGCAAATATGAAAAATAATGCACTTTTAGGTTCTGGAGATATTATAGTTCAAATAGGCGATACAGAGTTTGGACGTTTTGCTATAAATAAAATCAATGAAGAGCAAGAAAGAGCTGGAATGACTTTAATAAAAATATAAAGGGGGATAGGTAATATTATGTTAATTATAAATGGGGTAGTAGTACCTACCCCTAAAGCTATGTCTATATCAATAAATGATATAGATGCAGAAACAGGAAGAAATGCAAATGGAACTATTGTAAGGGATAGAGTGGCAGTAAAAAGAAAAATTGAATGTGAATGGGGAATGCTAACACAGATAGAAATGCAAACACTTTTAAATGCAGTATCTTCTGTGTTTTTTAGTGTAAAATTTATTGATCCACAAATTGGAGAAACTACTAAAACAATGTACGTTGGAGATAGAACCGCTCCAGTTTATAACTTCAATAGTAAATTTAAGCCATGGTCTAGTCTTAAAATGAATTTTATTGAGAAATAGAGGTGTAGTATATGATTAATATGTCTGATACATTTAAAAGCAAAATATACTCATCTGAGAGGTATTTAGAGGCAAATGTATTAATAAATAATGTGGACTATAGAACGGATATAATAAAAGATTTTAACTATAATAGTTCAATAGCAAGTAATTCTTTTGCAATAGGCTCAACAAATGCTAGTACCTTTGAAATAACTTTAAATAAATTAGTAGAAACTATAGAAGAAAATCAAGAAGTAAAGCCTTATATAGGCATTATTGGAGCGGAGAGTATTCCTCTTGGAGTTTTCTATATCAAAGAAATAAAAAGAGATAGAAATGCAAAGACAACTAAAATTAAGTGTCAGGACAAAATGATGTATCTTAATGAATTATATAAAACTGATTTAGCTTTTCCAGCTAAAATAAGAGATGTAATTCAAGATATTTCATATAAAGTTAAAATGGAGTTTGTTCCTACTCATATAAGCTATAACAAAGAAGTACAAAAACTAGAAAAAGTTAGTTATAGAGAAATGTTAAGCTATCTTGCACAGATAGAGGGCTGTTTTGTAGTCTTTGATAGATATGGGAAATTAGAGTTTAGAAAATTTAACAGAACTCAAGAAAAGATTACAAAGAATAATTATTTTTTAAGTGGCTTAGAAGTAAATGATGTGGAATACAAACTCAACGGAATTACTGCCGATTTAAAAAATAAAGAAAAAACTATTTTAGCAAGTGGATCAGCTGTAGGAAATCAAATTAATATAGTTAATCCACTAATGAAACAAGACTATTTAGATGAAGTATATACTTACTTAAAACAATTCATCTTTAAGCCCTACACTGTGAATTGGCAAGGCAATCCTGCTCTTGAGGTTGGGGACTTTGTACAAGTTGAAGTTGCTAATGGACAATATATAGGAGTTCCGATACTAAACTTACAACTTAACTTTTCGGGTGGATTGAATTGTAAAATGTCAGCAGATGTGAAAACATCAACATCCACATCTTACGAATATAAAGGCACGATTCAAAAGCAAATAGAATTTTTAAATGCAAGAATTGGAGCAGACGGAACTACAATTTATGCAGATACTAAAGAACCTAGCAATCCAAAAGAGGGCGACACTTGGTTTAAGCCTAACGGAGCTTATACAGATTTATATATCTATGAAAAAGGACAATGGGTTTTAAAAGTATCTACAGGAAATATTCAAGAGTTAGTAACTAAAATAACAACGGATGAAGTTCTAGTACCTAAACTTTCTGCAGGTATCGCAAAAATTATAGAGTTAGATGCAAGTAGAATTACAACAGGTTACTTACATGCGGATAGAATAAAAGCGGGTTCAATCACCGAAAATATGATAAGTGATGAGACTAAAAAGAAGATAGTTACTAAAGAAGAATATAATGAGCTTGTTGTAGATAATAAAAAATTCAAGTCTGAAATAAGTCAAGCTATTACAAAAGAAATCGACAAAGTCAAAGTCGGAGCTAGAAATTTATTAAGAAATTCAGCAAGCATAGACAAAACAAAATGGCAAAAATGGTCAGCAACAGATATTGAATATTCACAAATAGAAAATAGTGATGAGTGGATAGGTTTTGAGTCTATCAAATTTTTAGATGTTGACACTCAAATAACGTCAAAGGTACGAGGTTACTATATTTTAAATAATTTTAAAATTGATGATAATAAAAATTATACATTAAGTTTAGATTTTTTAAATTTATCTGGTTTTGATATAAATATAGTTATAGACAAAGCTAAAACAGATAAAAAAGCAGTAGTAAAAGCACTACAAAACACAAGAATTGCTATTACTTTTGATAAAAAAGACTTTGACGAACTTATAATCGGTATTGAAACAGAACTTAATCAAAATCCTATTTTTTGTATTAAAAACATCAAAATTGAAGAAGGAACAATCGCAACGTCTTGGACACCAGCTGTTGAAGATTTAGAAGAAATAGACAAGCAATTAAATGATGCAGTTGAATTTTTATCAAGTGATAATAAAGACTTATTAAAAAAATATGACGGACTTAATCTTGAAAACGCAAAAATTAGAAAAGAATTAAATACAGCACTTAAACAAACAAGAGACGAATTTTTGTTCCAATTCAACAATTACAAGCAGTTACTAGACGAAACGGGGCGAGTCGTTGAACAACGTTTCAATGATTTTTCAAGATATATCCGTTTTAAAAACGGAAACATAGAATTGGGAGATATAAATTCTCCTTTCAAAGCACTGTTAACACACGAGAAAATAAGCTTTTTAAAAGCAGATGCAGAAGTTGCTTATTTATCGAAAAATAAATTGTATATTACAGATGCTTACATTATCAACTCTTTAAGAATAGGGAATTTTGAATTTGTAGTACAAGAAAATGGAAATTTGTCTTTTAGAAAGGCGGTGGATTAATGGCTTTAAGTGGAAGTTATCAAAACGGAATAACTGGTTATACAGTAAAAACTGAATGGACTGCAACACAAAACGTTGAAGAAAACTATTCGGATTTAACAATTAAATTGTATTTGATTTGTGGATATAGATACAATCTATCTATATCAACAAAAACTCATTATGTATATATAGACAATACAGCTTACAGCCTTAATTCTAGCTTATACACAAATGGAAACCAAACTTTAAAACTAGGCGAATTTACAAAAAGAATTTATCACAATTCAGACGGCACAAAATCAGTAAATTTATCAAGTATAGTAACATTTAATGCAACTATTAGAGGACGACACGTTGGCACAGTCAATGGTGGTTCAGATACTATTGAACTTGATAAAATACCAAGAATGAGTTTAATCAAAAACACAATTGACGGATCACGATATTTAAACTCTTTACACACTTTACACGTTGACAAATTTTTAAGCGGAAATATCACTCACGATATATGGTATATAATCTATGGAGATGATGCTACAAAGACAAGTAACTGGCACTATATAGCAAGAAATTCAAGTAGTTTAGATATTGAATTTGCGCCAACACTAGAGCATATAAACTTACAACCAAATAGTGATGTGATGTATATAGATTTTGGAATTAAAACTTATAAAGACGGAGAGCTATTTGGCGAAATTGCTTACAGCAAAGGTTGGTACTTTAAAATCCCAGATTCAATACAACCTTCTATTTCAAACGTTGAAATTGTAGATGCCAATGCTAAAACAAAAGCCTTAGGAGTTTATGTTCAAAATCATTCAAAATTAAATATAAAAACAACAGCATCTGGAATCGCTGGTTCTACAATAAAAAGTATAAAAATACTTGCTGCAAATCAAGTTTTTTTCGGTGCAGATGTAACTACTAATGAGCTTAATGCAGCTGGAACAGTAGAAATCAAAATAATTGCAACAGATAGCAGAAACAAGACTTTTGCTACTACAAGAAATATAACAGTTGAACCATATTTTTTACCGAGTATCAACAACTTTAAAGGTCAAAGACTTGAAAAAGATGAGCGAACTATAACAATAGAGCGAAACTTTAAAATGGCAAGTATTGCAAACAAAAATCCTTGCAATTGGAAAGTTGAAAGAAGACAAATAGGCAGCTCAAACTGGCTCACAATTCAGCAAGGTACCGACAAAGTTTTAACTACAAATCTTTTAGCTTATAACAACAGTACGGACTTAGACTATGAATTTAGGCTCACAATATCTGATTTTCATACATCAGCAACACAAAGTTTTTTTGTCGGCTCAAGTTTTAGACTTTATGAAGCTCACAGCTCAGGAACAGGTCTTGCAGTCGGACAGATAGCAAAAAGACCCAATATGTTTGATGTAAATTTAAAAACAGCATTTTTCAAAGGGATTGAAACAGAAAAATGGACTAAAATGCACCTTTATAATAGTACGAAACCTTATGACGCAAAAAACGAATTAAAATATTTTAAAGATCCATTAGGACTGGTTCATATACAGGGTGTAGTTAAGGATACAACTTCTGAATGGTTGGCTAGAATAACAAGAGCAGATTGCAGACCTGAAAAAGATTTAATTATATCAGTGCCATGCACTGGTTTTAAGTTTGCCTTTTTAAAAATATATGAAGATGGAAATATTTTAATAGATAATAGAAGTGAAATCAGTACAAACTGGATAAGTTTGGATTGTATAACTTTCAAAGCAAAGGAGTAAAAGAATGGCAGAAAAAGAAAAAGAAATTTCAGAAGTAGTAATAAAAGTAACTACTGTAAACGGAAAAGACAGATACGAAGTAATTGCAAGACGTTCTAACTATGTAGAAGTTGTGGCGAGTGATGTTAGCACAATTGAAAAAGAACTACAAAAGGTTGTTGGACTTTGTAAAGTCTTAAAGACACCAAATGAAGAAATTGAAGAACAAACACAAAGATTATTAGAGTTTGTAATTAAGAAATCAACAGAAAAAGAAAAAGCTCACAATCCTGATTTTTTCAAAAAGTGGGGAGTTGGCGAAACTTATGTAAAGGGCGAATATGTAAATCATTTAGGACTTGTTTTTTATGCTTTAGCAGATAACAGGGCAACTTATGAGAATATCCCTATCAACACGCCTGAACTATGGAAAAAAGTCGAAGAAGAAAAGCCACTTGAAAACGGAACTAATCCCGAATATGCACAAAACTATAATAAAGCAGAAAACTATTATAGAGACATAACATATAAAGAGGGAAAATACGTTAGATGGTACAACAAACTTTATAAAGCAATGAAAGATGTTAAAGCTGGAGAAGAACCGAGCGAAAAATCTAATTATTGGCAATTAATACCTAAATATTTATAAATTAAGGCATGGTCTAGTATTAAAAAACAAAACAAATGCAAAATAGGGGCATTTTTGGGCTATTTGTGTATATTTCAACGTTTATGGAAAGGAAGGTAAATCAAAATTGTGGATATTTTAAAAATCGGCGGTTATGCAAGTGCAATTTGTGCTATTTTGTTACTTGCAAAAAACATTTATGAAGGTGTTACGGTTATTAACAATTTAAACAGTACAGTTATAAGTCTTAACCAAGAAGTAGTTGATTTAAAAAATACAGTTGAAAAAATGAAAAAGGAAATGGGAGATTTAAAAAAGACCTTTTTAGAGTTAAGAAAAGAATTGAGCGAACTTAAAGAAGCTTTAAAAAAAATGAAGTTAGAAGACGAAAAACAAAGCAGCTCAATAAGATCAATTTTAAGACAACTAATAATCAACTATACTAATGATATTTTAGACAGGCAATATATTTACAATGAAGAAATTTATTGCTTGCGTCAACTTTATGAAGGGTATGCCCTTCTAGGTGGCAACTGCACTATCGAAGAAAGAGTAAAAGAAGTTATAAAGTTACCAGCGAAAGCTGGACTATTCAATCCTAACAAGCAAATGATTGATAAAGCTATAGAAGAAATCAAAAAAATAATTCAAAACAACAAAGGAGAATAAGAATATGAAAAAATTTAATTTTAAAAAATGGATTAAGGCAGCAACAGTAAGAGCAATAAAAACAATGGCACAAAGTGCAGTAGCATTGATTGGAACATCAACACTAATCACAGAAATTGATGTAAAAGCGGTTATAAGTGCAGTAATTCTTGCTGGTATATTAAGCTTATTAACAAGCACAGCAGGACTACCAGAAGTATCAGAAGAAGAAGAATAAAGGGTATTTTATATCCTTTATTTTTCTTTATATAGGAGAAAAAATATGAAATTAGATTTTTTAGACAGAATGTATCAAGAGTACAATCAATTAGATGAAAGAATTATAAAACTAGAAAAGGCTTTAAAAACAAAGCCATTAGATAGGCGAGAAATAGAGCTTTTGATTAACCAAAAAGAGCATATGAAAGCTTACAGAGAGATTTTAAACAAAAGAATTAACTACACAAAACAAAAGTATAGTGATTTATAAAGGAGTGATTTTATGGATATTAAAAGATTAATTGTATCAGATGCGGTTTCAAATAGAGTTTCTTATGGAAGAGGTAATCCTAAAAACTACCTAACTATACACCAAACGGGCAACACCGCTGCTGGTGCTAATGCTATGGCACATCATAGATTACAAGCACGTTCTGGAATTGGTTACGGCTGGCATTGGCAAGTAGATGACGAAATGGCAATACAAACACACGACCACGATTTCAAGATATGGAATGCGGGAGACGGGCGAGGCAAAGGCAACACAGAAAGCATATCAATAGAAATTTGTATCAATTTAGATGGCGATTATAATCAGTCAGTTGAAAACGGAGCAAAACTTGCTGCAATGATTTTAAAAGAAGAAAATATTGATATTTCAAAAATGGTTCAACACAACTACTGGACAGGCAAAAATTGTCCAGAGCAAATACGAGCTTGTAAAAATGGTATTTGTTGGAGCCATTTTGTTGAAAAAGTTAAAGGCTATCTAAACGGAAGTAACGAGCCTATTGGTTGGCGATATGAAGAAGAAACGGGCAAATGGTGGTATAGACTGCCAAACGGAGATTATGCGAAAAATAGTTGGTCTAAAATCAATGGCGAATGGTACTACTTTGATAGTGAGGGATATGCTTATTGTGAAAAATGGTTGAAGTATAAAGGCGAATGGTATTACTTTGACAAAGATTGTAAAATGTTATGCGAAGAATGGTTGACTATTGGCGAAGAAACATTCTACTTTAACGATTGGGGTATTTGTGATACAAGCTATGTTAGAAATATTAAAGGCAAACAATATGCTTTCAACGAAAGAGGAGCATTAATTAAAAACAAAATTATTGAAGAAAATGGATCTATCGAAAATATAAAACAATAAAATAAGGGAGCTTAATTGCTCCCTATTTTTTTATTGTTTGGGTTGCCACTGGGTTGCCATTTTATATAATTTTATATAAAGTTATATAATGTTATATAAAAACAGAATAAAAAAGTTCTTGAAAATAAGCCATTTTATAAACTTATATAACAAGAACTAATGTTTGGTGGAGATGGTGGGTGTCGAACCCACGTCCGAAAAGGCATTCATATCACTTTCTCCGAATACAGTCAATTTTAAAATTCCCAATAACCTATAAATTAACAAAATCAGTTAGAGGTATCTTATAAATACAATTACAAATCTAAGAACTTTTGTAAAGGTTGCCCACGTAATTAATGATAGAGTTTAGTCTTTTGTGGGAAAAGAATAGACTCCAAATAGCTGACTTAAGCAGCTAATGCAAAATTATTATTTTCTGCGTTTATATTTAATTTACCACTTTTTATGTTGATTGGATACAACAATTCGCTTATGATACTGCAACCTCCCCGTCGAAGCCAGTTCATCCCCATATTACTAGGTATAGTATACCCATATTTTTATATCATGTCAAATTAAAAAAAGAAATATCAATTAGATTTTTTATAAATTCTTGAAATTAATATAAAAATTGTAACTATTGAAACAATAGCAAGTAAAAATAAAATCATAGTTATTTCATCATCATATAATCTTTTATAAAATCTATAAAAGTTATAAATTCTTAATATAAAAAATAAAATTATTCCTATATTTATTGTTAAAAAATATTTTGTCTTTTTAGTTACCAATAATAAAACAAAAATGAATATAAAAATTAGAGAAATACTCAATGGAATATTTTTAAATATTGTTAAACTATGCATATAGGGTTCATCAGAAGGATAAGCTCCGGCTGATAATTCTAAGGTTATTAAATAAAATAAAAATATTAAAAAACTAAATATTGAGTAAATTTTTTCTTTTAGTATTGTCATAGACTCCTCCTTTTTATATGAACATTAGCAATTTACAACTTTATTATAAGATTTTAAAGTCTTTTTGTAAAGTATTTTTTATAGCAAATGTATTCTTAAAATTAATTATTAAATTTTCGTAACAAAGTATTGTAAAAATTTTTTAATACAAATATAATAGATAAATATAAAAAATAATATAAATTTTTAAGGAGAAAAATATGTTAAAATCAATGACTGGTTATGGTAGAAGTGAGTTCGTTGATGAAAATTATGATTTGTCTTTTGAGATGAAAGCTGTAAATCATAAATTTTTAGATATTCAAGTTAAGCTACCATATTTTTTAAATTTTTGTGAAGAAGATATTAAAAAAGTTGTAAGAAAAAAATTATCAAGAGGACGGGTTGATATTTTTATAAGAGGAAAACAAAAGTTTTCTGAAAATAACTCAGCTTTAGATGTTAATTACGAATTGGCTTCTGCATATTTTGAAGCATATAAAAGTATTTCAACTAAACTTGGAATAGATGCTTCTGTTGGTATTGGACATATTGTTAGAAATGACAATGTAGTTGAAGTTAAGACTTCTGAAATAGATGAAGAGTATTTAAAAAATAATGTTCTTGAGTCAGTTGAAAAAGCTGTAGATGAACTTGTATCAATGAGAATAGTAGAAGGTGAAAATCTAAACAAAGATTTACTAGATAATCTTTCTGCTTTTGAAAATAATTTAGAGAATATTATTGAAAGAAAAGAAGATGTTTTAAATAATCAAATTGATAGATTAAAATTAAAACTTAATGAGTTTTGTGGTGAATTGTCTGAAAGTGAAGTTAATAGATTAAATCTTGAAGTGATTTTTTATACTGATAAGCTTGATATAAGTGAAGAAATTACAAGACTTCATTCACATATTCAAAACTTTAAAAAGTTTTTAAATCTTGAAAGTCAAGTTGGTA
>ERZ772930.50-NODE-50-length-47026-cov-6.16981_pt1 | contig 47026 bp, 40 predicted proteins | sample MGYA00511685_ERZ772930 | MGnify/ENA primary metagenome ERZ772930 (study PRJEB29015, sample SAMEA2738053) | human oral metagenome | biome: human oral; feature: human-associated habitat; material: saliva | place: China | collected 2226 ... | reverse complement strand
AATATTAGACTTATCTTTACTGGTGTTGGTTATATTTTTTGGCATGATAATATTTGTAAATATATAAAGATTAACTTCTGTGAACCATTACACTGCTTCAAGGGGTTGGAGTATCTGGCGAGATAGGACAACTTCCTCAGAAACAGTTAGATGCATAATTAGGTCAACTCACATTGGGGAAGTTGAGTGGTTCAGCTGGGAGGTCTGATGTAAGTGACTTGCAGTTAAACCAAGTTCAATATAATGCAACATTTCTTATACTTGTTAAACCTTGGGGAATATTAAATCAACTAGGTATAGATGTGAGTGAAGTACAACTAGCCCAAGTGTTACTTAAGAAACCATCATCTACACTCGTAATCCCCTGAGGGAGATTAAATCAACTAGGTATAGATGTAAGTGAAGTACATAAAGTCCAAGTACTGCTAAGGAATCGCGCTCCTACACTTGTTATACCTTGTGGGAAACCAAATCAATTAGGCATAGATGTAAGTGAAGTACATAATTTCCAAGCAAGCGATAGAAAAAAATTTCCTACACTTGTTTCTGATTCCATAAACGCATATCAAGGTAATCGCTCTAATCAAAACTCTAATTTATTTCTATCATTGTTCCAATGGCAAACATCATGGTTGTTACTTCCCATACATTTTGCCCATCCAGCTGCCACTCCATTATGTGGAGTGATTTTTACATAATGCTTTCCTATAGTCATAGAAAGCTGAATAGAAGCTGTTGATCTGTTACCTGTCTTTCTTATAGGCTCCGCTCCATCTATAGATATATCCCAATCATAAGATGTACTACCAGATCCATTAACAGCAATCTTAAAAGGTTCACTAGCATCTTTAACATTTACCCTAAACCACAACTCTCAATCATGTAGTCTTCAGATCGGTTGTCCATTATTAAGGTCTAGGTTGTATTTAGGACCTTCTGGTCGGACCTTTGTATTTCAAAGATATATCTCTTTGACTGGAGTAGAACCAATGTAAGCTTCTTTTAGTTGTTTATTTCATGCATATATTCACATGTTATTAACTAGATTGTTATATAAAATATTATTAGTCCCCTGAAAGCTCATCATCTCCTGGCTCGTCAGGGGTTGGTCATATTACAATTGGTTTATTCCCCCCCCCATCTTTAGTTATATATAAGACACCTTGTGAAACAGAAGTTAGTTTATCATAATCCGCTTTTGATATTTCCTGTATCTTAAGTGGAGTGTTTCATTTATAGGTAACAATATTTTTAGGGAGCTTTGCTTCACTTGTATTAGATATATTCTTTTTTACAGCAACCTTTTCGTAATTTACATTTACTGTATAATAATCGCCTAAGTCTAATGAAGGAGTAAATGCACATTCTCATGATAATGAACTTGCTACCGTTTCTCCATTCATTTTTGTTATTTTCATACCTTTTACAACATATCATTCTTTATCTTTTGCACGCACAATATATGGTTTGTCATTAAGAAGACGGCTGGATGTATTTAGTTTATTCTCTGATGATAATGGAACCCCACCATGAGTTGTTTCATATACATCAATATTATCCCAATTATTGATAGTTCATGTAATAAGTTCAGTAACTTTTTTTGGTATATTTAACTCTGCCTGATCATCTTCGTATTTCCCTATTTCAAGTCTGTTTAATGCTAAGTCAATATATTTGGAATGTATATTTATATCAGTCACTCCTTTTTTAGCAAGTCATGATAAACCCATACTATCGACTGATGGTACAATAGCTGTATCTATACAGCTATAAGGATAAGATAATCTTATTACTCATTCAGTACTTTCCATCCTCATAACATCCCCATCATCTTCTCGTGTCCCATCAAGGTAGCTATATTCAAAACAGATACTATTTTCATCTTCTATTTCTGTATCTGATAATGTACATGTTCATTTTATTACTTTTGGATATTTTGCAAACTCTAAAGTATAAAGTGCCACAGGTATTCCTTCTCGCATTTCTTTATCATAAGAAGAGTTATTCCAATCAGTAAGCGGTTTGCTTCATTCTCATGGGAATGAAACGTATGTGTTACTTATATCAAGTGTATCTTCAGGAAGTTCCATTGCATTATTTTTTTCTCACATAACAACAACTGATGAGCTCTCATATATCAAACTCATCTTTGCACGATTACCATACACAAGCAGATAACTATTACTTCCAGATTCATCTCTAAATGAATAAGACTTTGGTGTACCATCCCTATCTACTGATACGGAACTTCATAAGGATACTTTATTATCGTTATCATTTAACCGACCTGCCCAAAGCCAATTTTCTAAATGTGTTTTTGTTTTATCTCATCACCACCCATTATAAATAGGCAAGGCTTCATTATAGGTGGTTTGATCGTTTGTTGCTATATAGATTTTTTTTATATTATCTGTGCGACCCGCTTGTAATATTTCAGTTACATTATCTTTACTAGCTCCAGAGATAATAATTTTTGTTGCATTATCTTCTAACACATCAGAATTTACGAAAAATCTTTGGTCTATTTTTATTTTTATGATGCTAGGATGAGCTTCTTTATATTTTTTTAAAAGATACTTTAAATTTATAAGTATGTTACTACTCCGACCTAAGCCGTCCAAGCTTTCTAATATCATACTAGTTCATTCTATTCAGATATTAAGACCATTTATTTCTACAATATTAAACATGTTTATATATTTTAAATGTAAAAGGGGAGGAGGATTCCTCCTCCTTTTATAAACTATTAAGCTCTACTAGTTACATAGATAGCGAACTTACCTGTTTCGTTTTCGTCTGATTTGATAGTAACTTTACCGTCTTCAACATAAGTTAAGATTCTACCTACAGTGTCTCCGTTAAGGAAAGTGTAGTCTACAACAGAGTTAACTTTAAAGAAAGCATTTGCCACTTCTTTTTCTTTTTCTCCGTTAAATTCTACTTCAAAGTATTTAGTAACAGTTTCAATAAGATTTACTTTTTCAGCTACTGCGTCAAGCGAAGTCTTAAGTTCTTTACCTTGCTTAGCAGAAAGAGCTTCAGTAGTTGAGTCTGATGTTAAAGTATCGTTTACGACTACAGAAGTTTTTGAGTCTACTAAAGCCTTCAAAGCTTTACCTTGTTCTGCAGAAAGAACTTTGTCAGTTCCACCGTCAGTCAAATTGTCTACGATGTCAGCCTTAGCAACTTTAGCGTCGATAGTTGTCTGAAGTTGAGTTGCCTTAGTATCAAGAGCGTCTTTAGCCGCTTGAATAGCTTCAGCTTTTTTAGTATCCATAACTGCAGTTACTCCACCAAGAACATTATTTGTTTCTTTAATCTTGTTAACGATTTCTTGGATGGTATCCAAATCTGTATCATCAGACTGTACCAATGTTTCCAAAGCAGTTACTTTACCGCTTACTGTATCGATAAGAGTTTTAAGTGCCTTACCTTGCTTAGCAGCCAAAGCCTTGTCTGCGTCATCAGAAGTGAGATTATCTACCAACTGTACTCCGTTAGCAGTAATCTGATCAAGTGCATTCTGCAATCCTTGAATATCAGCTACAGTCAATTTCTTTTGTTTAGAAGTATTTGAAATGTTTGCCATTGTTTAATAATGAACAAGAATTAAAATGATTTTAGATTATTCTTTTTTCTTAGTAATTTGCAATCTAAATGTTCCTGTAAGGTTTACATCAGAAACGATTTTTACAGATCCGTTATCTGAATATGTAAGAACTGTTCCATTAATATCTCCACCCAAGAACACATAGTCAATAATAGAAGCAGAAGTGATGAAAGAGTCGTTTACGACCTTCTCTTTCTCGTTATTGAATGTTACGTCAATGAACTTCGTAGCTTCTTGATTGTCTTGTTCTAGTTTTTGAACTTTTGTTTTTAATGAATTGATTTCTGCGACTGCACTTTGTAGCAGTGTCTTGAGTGCTTCTACTTCCGCAGAAGAAACTCCGCCTGGAGTGGCACCTCCGCCTCCTGGATTAGAACCTCCTCCACCAGGATTTGATCCACTTCCTTGATGATCTGTAATTTTAGCAAATACCCAATCCCTACCGTCAAACATAGCGAATACACCAGGGACTAAATCACTTGGGCAGTGTTTAATGTAATCTTCTAATCTATATGGGGGGGTATTTCTTAGTATTGATGAGTTAACCCTAATAGCCATTATTAATGAATTTTAGAATATAAATCAGCAATAATCCATTGAAGATTATTAGTGTATCCTGGGACTTTCAAATCCTGGATGAATGCGTGATTAAAGTTAGCAGTTTCTCTAACCCTAATATCATCACAATCAATATTATTATCTACACTAAGGCTTTCGTTGATCTTTACAGTTTCGGCAAATGTTACAGGTTTTACAAATCTACCTTTAACCTCTGCCTCATTGAGTACTGTTTTGTTATTAACAGTAAGATCATTTTCTACTTTTATGTCTCTAGAAGTTAACTCTTTTTTAACAACGACTTCTTTCTCAAAAGTAGTCTTGTCCTTAAAGATAGCTTCACCATAAACATCTTTTAGTGTAGTTTTTACTGCAGTAAGATTAAGCGTTTCATACGCCTCAATAACTTTCTTCAGTTTTTCTGGACTAATTTTAATTACCCAAGTATGTTTATCATGATGATCAATTTCAACAGGATCAGTACCAAGAACAGTCAACAGATCTGCAGGCGATGAGAATGGTAGTATTTGCCAATCTTCTGCACTAGCAGGAGTTGTGTCATTCTCTCCTCTAACATTTACATAGGTTGCGTTAATCGCAGCAAGGCTTGTAGAAACATTCATATAAAGTGTACCTCTATAGAATTTTGCAATACCTGCATTGAATTTAGGAATATATACATTTTCGCACCATTCCACAAAGTTATTGTAGATAGTGTCTCTGATAGCTCTTACTTCGATAGCTTTAAGTTTACTATCTTGTTTAGCGTTCCATCCTTTTAACATTGTGATATTTGAATTGATTTCATCTAGCGCCTTATCTTGATAAGAATTTTTCTCAAGTACAGGAGCAAGTTTTTCATCAATCTTTTTAGATTCAGCATCAGCTGCTACGGCAATATCTTTTGCCTCTTTAATTTTAGCTCTATTGTTTACAATATCGGCTTGAATGTCAAGGATAGTAGGACAATTATTAATTGCGTTACACACCTGTACAGTAGGCCAATTAGGAAGATCTTGAGCATCGATCATAATCTCCCCAGCAATCTCATTAAAGCCTTTTAGTTTGGTAGGTCCACAAGGTACCTTCCCACATGGTTTTTTTACATCGCTCATTTAATGAAAAGAAACAGAATTAAATCATAGTTGTTGTCGTTGCGTGTCCTACCTTATGAATGGATATCTGAGCAGCAGCACCAGTATTCCATTCTCATGGAGTAAGACGCAAGCTTGCTGTATTACCATTATCATCTGGTTGGTATCATCCAGCACAAGATGGTTTAATATAAGGCAAGATAAAGAAGACTTCCCCACAAGGGACTTCGATTAACGAAGACCCACTAGCTGGCCAGCACGACAACACTGTCCCAGCATTAGCTCACCAGGTCTTTACTTCTGATAATGAAGTATAGTCTCCTGTTGAATAAATATGATCAGTTCGTGTTCTAGTAGTCCCTGATCAGCTATTAATATCAATAATAGCTCAGTTAATTTTTGTGTCTATTAAATCCATAATCTCATAATCATATCATGTACCTTTTACAATAACATATCCTCCTCTATTAGCATATACGTTCCCAGAGTGATAAATGTTATAAATATATGATATATTATATACACCTGAATTTTTAATTGCTATAAATCAATAATCATTTACATAGACATCAGGAGTATTCCATTTATTCCCCTCCCACTTTCAGACACTTCATTTGATCTGCTGTCATTTAATATTAATACCAGTAGGAGTACCAAGTCAAATAAGTCTAGTTCTATCAGTATCTGATCATGGACTCCAGTTATAATTAAGGTTTCATTTTAGAATAAACCTTCCAAAAGACGGCAAGAAGACTCATTGCCTAATATCCATTTTTTTCTCATAAGCGTTTTTTGGACACATATGTTGGATATATATTGGTCAACCAAATTCAACTTCATTAAATTTAGCCGTCTCCTTTACTTCTAACTTTTCAGCAACAACACCATTTCCAATATACACATTCTCTCTTACAAAGATGTTTTGATCAAATTCAGGAGAGTTTGTTATATTGTTGATTTCTGCTTTATTAATAGTTGTATTATTAATAGTGGCGTTATTATTGACTGTAATATCATTAGAAGTTATACTATTCTCAACCTTAATGTTTTTCTGAAAGTGAACATCAAAATAGAACTTAGGACTTCAATAGACATTATTTATTGTGATATTTGTATTATTGAAGTTTAACTCTGGATATCATTCCAGAATCCTTTTTAGTTTCATTGGATTAAGTTTTATAATCCAAGTATCTTTATCTGGGTGAGCTATTTCAATCGGATCAATACCTAATATTGTCAAGATATCCGCAGGAGAAGTATAGAGCAATATCTGCCAATCTTCTGCGGATAGCGGGCTTGTGTCATCGGGAAGACGGATATTTATATAAGTAGCATTTATTGCTCAAATGGATTTATTTACATTAATGTATATATCTCCATTATGATAAATATTCGGCTTCCCCTGTAAGTAGACATTTAATACCCATTCCTGAAAACTATTATATACTGAATCTCTTGTAACCTTTCTTAATAATGAATTAAGTTTTTGATTCTGTACAACGTACCATCCTTTTACTAAGGTGATATTAGAATTAATTTCATCGGTTTTCTTAATTAGATCTACAATTTTAGATTGTGCGTCTGCACAACAGAGCTGATTTGCGATAACATCTTTTATAAGTCAATTATCTCAAAATGTTTTGTCTGTTAAATCATCTAATTTATTTTTTAATCAAACGAGATCTACTTTTAAATCGTTGAAATATTTTGCTGCATCAGGATCACAAGGCATTTGAACTAGATTACCCTTTGGCACGTAGCCAGTGCAATCTGTCATATTCGTCATGAATAATTATTTAAAATTATTCCGGGTTAGATACTTTAAGTTTTACCCATCTGAATGGACGAGTTGGATCGTCTTCTGTGGGATAGTATGCCAACACACGAATATATCAATCAGGTTTTTTGATTCCTCTGATTCAATCCCAATTGATATCTTTTAAATCAGTAAGTCTTTCAACTTCGTCAGTAACAACTTTTGGTCAGATAACATAATTACCATCAAAAGTTACTCTGTCTTTTTCTGGGATAATAACCATATGTGTGAATTGTTAATTGTTTAAAGCACCTTAATTCAAGGAATATTAGGACCTATTTTTGGTCATACTATATTTGATACATCTGCGTTAGGGTTTCATTTCCTTGTGTTAGTTTTTACCGGGGCTTCTTTTTTATTCTTTTTATCAAGATACCCTTTTATTAGTTTGTAACCATAATACGGTGCAGTTAGTGCTGGCATATATACTGTTCAATATGCCTCTCATACTGCCTTACCAATCTGTTTAGCGGCTTTTGATTCATACCAAGGTTCCTCCTTTACAGGTAATTTATCAGATCCGATAGTGTTTTGATTAAGAATATCATCTACATCCATCTCAGTTAAAACCTTAGGTCAGTTCTTATCTGCAAGATAATAATCCCCACTAGCATTTAATCCGAACTCATAACCTTGTTTTTTAGCCAGTTCTTCAAGCTTTGTCTTTTGATCTGGTGTTAATTCAAGCTTCTGAGGCCCGGGATTATTTTGTGTGTCAGGCAATCAACTACCTCCAGATAGTCATCTCCTTCTGCTTCTACCAGAAGAATAACCTCTCGCTGATGCTTGGCTTCTTGCATTCTCTCTAGCAAGATCAATATTTGTATTAGCAGCTCCGATTTGAGATAATATCGCAGGCGTTTGCATTTGTGCTGCAGCCGCTTGTGCAAGATCTCTTTGCCTCTGAGCTTCGATATCTAATCCTTCTTTTGCAATCTGATTAGAAGCCTGTGCCCTTAGAGCAGAGTTTGCTACAGCATTAGATCCTAAACCCCCAGTAGCAGACTGAGCCGCGTTGAGGGTTATGTTGTTACGGATACCAGAAGCTTCATTTAAAGCATCATATCCGCTGTTAATGTTATTCAGTTGTTCTGAATACACTTGGTTCATTAGGTCTCTAGCCGCCTCAAGATTAACTTTTTCATTTTCAACCTTGAGTTTTTTTTGAGCTAGTTTCCAATACTTATCAGCCTTTCTTGCTGATTCTGGGTTTAGCTTAGCGAAAGCTAAATCGTAAGCGTCTCTTTCGTGAGGGGCCTTTTTTAAGAAAGCCGACTCAACATCACCAGCACCTTCAAGGAGGAGATCCATTTGTGATTGAATGGCATTCAACTCCTTATCTTGTTTATCAACGAATCTATTTGGTGCTCACTTCAAGTCCAACGACTTCTTTGCTAATTCCCGGTTGTTTTGAGCCATAAATAGAAGATTTTACGTTAATAAAAAATTGGTGTTTTTCTTCATCACTTAAGGACTCAAAGAGCTGAAGAAGCTTAGCAACTTTCTTGCTAATATTCTTCCTCTCTTCAATAGCCTTAATGAGATCTTCCATAGAATCTAGTGGCAATGCTTCGATTAGACTTAGTACTTCTTCTAACATTACTTCTTCAATTCTAATTAAAAACTTGCTGGCAATTGAGGAGCAGCAGCTTCTTTCTCTGCAGGAGCAGCTTCCTCTTCGACTGGTTCTTCTTTAGCTGGTGCTTCAGAGAACATAGCCTCTAGTCTGTCTGAAATGAAATCATTAATAGTCACAAGATCAATAGGATCACATGAGCTAATAAAGCTTTCAATCTGTTGCAAATCCATGGTTTATGCAATAAATTAAATAAAAGTATTATCCGTTAATTGAGTGATCGTGAGGAGTTTTCACCTCAACAAACTCTCAAATCTCAGATTCTCTAGTAGCACTTACCGCTTCAGCAGCGTAAGTGATTGACTCTTCATATACAGGAGTATTACCAATATCGGTAAAGTCATAATCAACTCCTACATATCAGATAAATGCCCCTCAAAAATCTATTACGTCTCTATCATCTGCGGTTAATATAATCTGGATTATTTCTCCAGGAATATTAATAGGCATTTTAATAGAAGCGTATGGGGCAAGCTCGGTATTAAATTCATCTAATATCTTTCTTTTAGGAGAATATGTTTTATATCTCTGGATTTCATCCTGAAGATTTAAATCATTTTCTCTTTTAATACCTTTAATCTTTTTCCCTATGTCATATTCTCAGCAATAGGTCGAGTCTTTATTGTTTATTTGGTTAATATATTTAGTAGTGTATAATCACAGCCTCTCAGTCAAAGCTTCTCCTCAAGAGAATACAGTCATCTCTGCTAAGCTTTTATCTGTAATCTTAGAATCTACACCAATAGCTAACTTTAGGTTAATAAACTTTTTAGGAGCGTTTAATGTTTCATCTCCAAAAGTCATAGACATTATCTGCTTGATAGTATTCCCATTATCTAGATCTCATTCATAAGAATAGATAAAATCTCCGAAGAATACTCAGTGTTTATAATGTTCAATTCTACAGCCATCAATTACCCAAGTATACCAGAAGTTATATTGTCTGTCTTGGATTAATATCTTACTATAGCGTTGTACATCAGAGTTGTCGTGAATAAATACATAAGTATTATTATCTGTTAGATCTATATTTATTTTATCATAGATTTTATTCAATGGTCTTATGTGTTTATTAATTCAATGAGTATAGTATGTCCATATCCAAGCAACCCCTCATTGATAATTACTTTGCCCTTCTAGAATATAAAGGTCATTATTACTCCTAGCTACAAAGATTTTTCCATCCTTTTCTGCTCGTGAGCCTCTTGAGAAGTATCAAGAACTATCAGTTATTCTGACAATATCTCCCTGCCCACCTTTACCTACAGGATTGAAGTAGTAGGTACAATGAGGTCCAAACATTACTAAATATCCATTATAAGATAGAATATCAGTAATATCATGTGGTGCTGTTCTAATTCATACCACAGGATCACCTCCGGATAGGTCTCAGGCAGGGAATCGTCACTGATTCATTCCCGCTCCTCAGATGAGTAATGATCAATTATCTCTCAGCAGAGCAAGCCTTCCATTATATTCAGTAACTCAAGTTGTTTGAGTTCAAATATTTCTTGTGCTTGTTCAAGGAAGGTTGTATCATTTTATATCAAAACATCAAGCGATATTATTTGGGTCTCAAATATTTGCAATCTGTTGATGCTGAGAAATACTATAAATCATATCTTCGATACAAAAGCTTAGCGTATCTCAGAATTTAGTTGAAACGGTTACTCCTCATTCAATATGGTTATCGAAATGGTGTTGAGCTACGCTTCTAACGTTATTACACGGATCTAAATATTTAGCATGAAAGTATTGCTGCGACATCGCACCGACCACAAATACAGCATTAGATGGGATACCAAACTCGCTCGCAACGTCCGCACATATCCTACCCCCATTTTGTACGATCATACCAGAATCGTTTAATCTGATATAAGCGTCTTCTGGATCTAGGTAGATGTTGTTATCTTCATTATACAATACCCATTCAGTATTATTTGCTTGAGTAATCGATCTTAAGATCCGTCACTCTCACTTATATTCTTTATGCGAGCTTCATCACTGTAGTCCATGGGTATTGATAAACTTTTTATATCAGCATACATTTGTAGCAATATATCACTTATCTGATACCAATTCCGTGACGTCAAGGACTTGCCCATCTGTAATATTATAATAAGCTCAATTAGAGCATTCTTCAGGATTAACGAACCGCTGAAGATATATTTTTAATTTTGTGTTATGTTCATTCGTTCTTAAGAACCACCTGTGTCATTGGAATAGTGCCATATCCGTAAAGGTTCCAGCTCTCCATTCATGAGTTTCAGGCTCCTCTACGATAGAACAATTACCCTTCCATCTATAAAGTTTTACAGGTTTAAATCCTTTTCTCTTTGTTAACCAGTGTCTCTCACGGTCTCCGTAATCAGCTATCAGATTCTCCGCGTGAGCCATTCCTGTTCGTGGATGTGGCTTAGGAGTGACGTTAATAAGGTCATTAAATAAGACATTATTATTATCTTTCTGAGGCTGAATATCCCAATATTGGGGATCTACCATCATCTTAGATTATTGATCAGGTAGTAAAAGGCGCCGGTGTACTTGGCGTATCGTATTCGTACTTGAAGTCGAGGGTGACGGGATTGATATTATCAACCTTCTTTAGGTAATCTAACTCTTTCCTATACAGACTATAATAATTCAAATCCTCCTGTTGCCTTGACGCTCAGTGATTAGGTAATACAATCGCAGCCATAATAAGAGCTAGTATAGGCACAAATGCATCTGGTAATGGAATTATATCATCAAATGTCTGCATCGGTACCGGTCAACAGAAATAAGACATCCATAATGCTTCTACTGGTTTACCTGTATCTACATGAACAATCCTACCATCTAATCCTCCTTGTCAAGGTACGAACCCTCAGGCTACTTGATATTGCCCTGCACAAAGTTTGTTGTGTGGTAGGATCTTTTTTAGAGGAAGCGGTTCGCATTCTTCAATACAATCACACTCGCAACAAGCTTTAATAGCTTTATCTGGTAATTTGAAGTTACAGTAGCATTCATCTTTCTTGATGTTATAAACATCTTTCCACGGTCCCGCCCAAAACTTATCTATAACCCTAACAGGTCGGCGAGAAGCGAGGACTCATTGAGTTTTATTAGCCATATGAAATAAGTCTTTGCGATGGGTGAAGGATCGTATATATCATTCATAATTATACACCATCGCAATCGCGTGATTAATTAACGGTATAAAATTATTAGGTCAAATCAACCTCGTTGCTCCGTGTTGATTGATCATTGGATAAAGAAACTCATAAGCTTGGCGTATAGTATACATATTTTGTGTGTAAGAAAATGAATAAAAACAGTCTACTCTCTGCAATCAGCCCCGCGTTAGCGAGGCTGAGAACACAGAGAATCCACACATATCATCTAGCCAGAAGTCAATAGACTAGCTGACTGTACAAAATATATATTTTGTACCCTTATATTATAATGATTTCCTTTCAAAAGTCAAGAGAAAGTTATACTTTTTTTACTTTTTCTTTCACCGCGCATAAGTTGCTTGTCAACAGTCATAAACCCCTCTATATCAAAATTCCTGTAATAGAGCATTATTACTTGAACCTTTACCATGGTATCAGAAATTTTTCCCCAACAAAATATCAAATCAATATCTACGAACAAAATTATCCGTAAAATGTAATTTACTCTTACTTAGCTCCTTATTAATTGTTATTCAATATTTTTCTTCAAGAAGTATTTTTTTTTGTTCAGAGAGTCCGCAATAACACCAATGGAGTCCTATTGAAGATCACTGATAAGAAAATCACATTTGAGTATAAACATTTCAAGTAAATTTAGACTCATCACAATAACTAATAACTCATTTAGGATTGTAGGTTTTTATAAAATATTTAAATAATTTATTCGCTCCTCATAAAACATTATATCAATGCTTTGTGCACAACCTTAAAAGTTCGTAATCATATTTTTTATTTTCTCTTGGGAGTCAGAACGTCATGACTAAAACAAGATCATTATTATAATATAATCACAAATATATATCATGTTTATTTTTTCTTGTAGAATTTTGTAAATGATATAAATTTAAAAAATCCCTTGCTACATTATAATCTAATTCTTTAATATTACATTTCCTAGCATAAATACTTTTTTTATCTTTTCTTAATAATTCAATAAATTTATCATCATCATCCCAATCAAATTTAGTTAAACACCTCATTCCAGCATTAATCATTTTATTACGATGATATTCCTTACTTTTCACATTAATATCCCTAACTGGGTTTAATGATGCATGTGACCGGGTAGGGGATATTTCTACCATAATTTTTTTATCTAGACACAAATCGTATATCTTTGTTTTAACGGGAATTTCGTATTCCACTATATATCATAAGTTTTTTATTTTATCTCCAAACAAAATATTAAGATTACTTTTAATTGGTATTCTTCATTTGTTATAAGATTTTGATCTTGTTAATAGTGCTTTTAATAAAATCTCTGGCGACTGATTGGGATGTAATACTCAATAATTTTCTAGACAGGTATTTTCTTTTTTTTCTTGTATCCGTTTTAATTGTGATATGTTTGTAACTCCATATTTTTTAAATATAGCTTGTTGTGTTTTCTTGATATTTTCTTCTTTATGGGATTTATATGTTTCTTTATATTTATTTAAAAACTCTTTTATTTTGAGAGGAGACTTAGTGCCGTATTTTTTTAACATAGCCGACTCTCTCACTGTCTGCCCTGTCTTACTTCACATATAACTTTTGTTTCCATACTTATCCAAACAGGTTTTTTGTCTGATTTTTTTTACAGCATTAGTTTGAGAAGCTTTTCATACACAGTGAGAAGAGCAATATATTTGCTTATCTTTTTTAGCATTAAATTGTTTTCAGCATGATAAACAAATCTTTAAGCATTCAGGTCTTTTTCTGGTTGCAGAAAAACATTTCATACAACAATATGTTACGCTTTTTTTTGCGGCATTAAATTGCTTATTGCAAGTGGGGCAGACCTTTAGCATCCATATACTTTAAAAAATAAACAATTATATTATAACAATCTCTTATAAAAAATCAAGTCAAAATTATACTTTTTTTTGCTTTTTTATAATATCTCAAAGCTCGCAACAATCTCCCGTAATCTCTATTTCTTGATCTGTGTCTGGGAAATAAATATTTCAGGTTTTAGAATTGCGAGTGGGGGCCTTTTCATGTCCCAATTTTTCTTGCAATATTTTACAAAGAGCGATGTCTCTTTTCTGTGCCCAGCTACCTTCGTATTCTTTTACGCCAGGGGCAATATCTATAAAAAATCTCGTTGTATCTTTTCTTACTCCATCATAGATTTTACTAGCAAGCTCTTTAATATTTTCGTTAGTTGGTGCTATTGGCTTATTAAAGATAATAAATCAATTAATACTCCATACTTCATTCTTCATACTATCGTACATTGTTGGTATCCCCATGGACTCTAATTCTTTTATTAACATTTCTGCGGCAAGTGTGTTCATGTGGTTAAGCTTTAGGATTTAAATATTCAATACAAATTCCTTTAGGTAATATATCGCAGCAATAATAGCTAGAAGAGAATGTCACTTTATTAGACACCTTCCCATCTGCTTGTTTAAACTCTATTCTTTTATCAAACATAAGCAGCTGTAAGTCTTTACCTGCTTCTTTAAATATTACTTTAGGAGCAGAGTCATTCAGCCACGTGTTTGTCATAAGAAGAGCAAACGGAGTCCCTAATTGTAACGCTCTCTCAAAAAACTTTCTTTTATTTGTGAATGGAGGATTGCTAATTATAATATCCCATTGAGTATCTGGGGTATAAGTAAAGAAGTCTTTTCAGTCTTTAATATGTGAAGAGATTACTGTATATCAATGCTCTTTAAACACCTTTACAAATTCGCTTTCTTCTGTGTCGAACGGGCACCAGATAACATACTTCTTCGGGATATAGTTTAGTAAAGGGAGGACAGCATATTTTGGAGTATAGCATTCATCATTACCTCAAGAGCTGTATAAAATTGATTGGCTAGTTTGTGTGGACATTCGTAGTATCATTAGTATTTAAAAGTGGGTTTGTTCGGATAAATTTATTTTGTCAGCAATCGGCAATACGAACAAATCATAAGCATTCCATAAGCCTTTCATTATCCATAATTCATCAGTCTTTTAATTCATTTAATCTTGGTAATTTATCTCCTGGATTTAATATGAGAGTATTCCGTAAATTAGGCTGTGCGTTTTGTTTAAATATAGATTTATCAAATATTGTTTGTTTTGTTATTACCCTTCCAGCAAATATATTATCAATTCAACGTTTATTAATTAACGATGCCATATAATGTTCTTTTGTCCTCGGATGATAATAATGGATTGATGGCGAAGATTTATACTCCTTCATTCAAACTTTTCTATATACATCTCAATTAAATTTTGCCATATCACAATATGATATAATAGATTTAGGATTATATGTACTAATAAAATGTTTGAACAATCTTTCAAACCCCCCGACAACAATACTATCCCCTCTTGTACAGAGTCTAAGTAGTTCTCGATCTATAGATTTTGTATATCTTGGCACTCCCCATGTAGTAACCATAACCAACTGATCTCAATCAAAAAGTCAAAGATTAATTCTATTGTGAGAATAAGTGTCGTTTTGAAGATGGTATTTTTCAAGTAATTCTTTTGTCTCTTCCATTCAAGCCTCTCTTACCTTTAGTTCTCTAGCATAATATTTTTTCTTCTCTGCAGTAGAATAAATTGCCCTGATTTTTTCTGGATTGTCCCAGTCAAAAATATGGACACATTGATATCAGTTCTTTCGAGCAACTCTGCTCTTATTAAGGTGGTATAATCTATTCTTAGGTTCCCCCAATGGAGCCCGTGTCATATTATGATAAGCAAAAGGATTTATTTCTATTAAGACATTATCTATTTTAATATCATAATAAAACCCCTCCAATGAGAATTCTTTGTTAGTATTGGGGACCCCTAATAACTTCCTCCATTCCTGATTTACTTTGGAATCTGTTTTCGTATTCGGGTTTTCTAATAATAGTTGCATAGGATTTTCATATCCTGGGTGGTTCTTTTTTAAATTTTGAAGTGCTTTCTGCTGTATTTTAGGATTACTGAGAGGATTTTCATGTCAATATTTTTTTAAACAAGTAGCCTTTCTTTTATCATCTATTTCTTTGACGCGACGTGGGTTTTTATTGCCATATTTTTTAATCATCGTTTCATCTCTTTTTTTGTTTAATTCTTCTGATTGTCAAGGGTTAATAACTCAATATTTTTTGAGATTGGTTTCTTCAATTTTTTTTCTTATTGATTCGATTTCTCGTAAATTATCTGATCAGAAATGTTTATTAAGAGTTAATTTTTTTTTATTTTTAACTTCCTCTGCTTGACTAACATTATTTACTCCATATTTCTTCTGTGCTGCTAATACTTTCTTTTGCTTCACCTCTTCGCTTTTACTTGCATTATCAACACCATACCTTTCTGTCATAGTTTTTGTTGATTTAGCTATGCGGCTTTTATATGTGTATTTCATTCAGCATGATCTTCAGCAAAAAGTTTTACTTCTTCTGTTGGCTATAAACTCTTTTTTACAATAGAGGCACTCTCTTAAGAACCCCGCTTCTCAGTTTGGTAGCATTTTAAGATGTGTGGATTTAAAAGACTGTTTTATAACAGTACCTCTATTATAATGATTTGCTTTTAAAAATCAAGAGAAAATGTATTTATGGATGATTTTTTTATTTTAAAGAAAAAAGACACACATCTGTGTGTCTTTATGGATGAGTAGAATGCAGGTCTAAAGCCTACAAACTAAACGATTCTAATATAGCGAAAGGAGACGATGGTTGGTCCACAGCAGCCATAATATAACAGAAGGAAGTCTGTATCATATATTCTTTACACTGTGGAGTTTTCTTATCTGTAATATCATAGATCTGGAATCCTGTAGTTGCTTTTCTAGAAACCTGATTAGATCCGTTATCAAGATTTACTTCAAATTCCTCAGTCTGTCTAGCGCCAACAAGTTCTTTATCCAAGAATACACAAACTCCAGAGTTACCGTAGATATCTCTTAGGAAAGTATCCTGCAAAAGTTCCATATCTCCCCAAGGAGTTCTGATAGTAGGGAGCTTAGAGAAGTCGTAAGTTCCTGTTTGAGGAAGCATCTCTTGCCATCCACCAATATTTCTGAACGCTTTGTTGAGAGCATAAAATGTTGCTATAGCTTTATCATCCATTACCACAGTAATCTTTCCGTTCTTAGTCCATTTAGACTGTTGAACTTTCATCAAAGTTTCCATGAACACCAATGCCTTCTCTTCGAGAGTAACTGCATGAGCAGCTGATCTTACGAGTCTAAGCCATGGTTTAGCTGCTTGAGCTGCATAGATCTCTGTCAAGAGCCCCATAGTTGAAGCTGGGATACCTGCAGCGTTTCCGTATCTTCTGTTTTCACCAAGCCAGAATGTTCTTGCTTGCTGTTCAATGAAGCTTCTAGTGATAGCGTTAAATCTTTCACCAAGGATAGCTGAGATACCTCCTTCTGTAGCGTAACCCATTCTGAGTTCTGCCCAAGTGAAGGACATACTAGTACCGATGTACTGAATGTTAGATTGCTTCATTGTATATCCCTGAAGCTGGTATCCTCCGAGAACTGGATTACAAGGATCGAATGAACTGAATTCGAATCTTACCTCGTCTCCAGGATATTTACCATCGTAATATTTATCTGCATTATTCAAGCAAGTAAGGTCAGCGTTTCCACCGAAACCATTTCTACCTTTGAATGTAAGTTTTTCAGGTTCTCCCATTTGAGTTCCTCCTTCGATAGTAATAGTATTATAAGTCTGTCCGTTAAAGTCAGCCTTACCCATAGCTACTACAGCTCTTACAGAGAAATCTGAACAACAATCAATCTGATCAGAGTCACAACTATCTCCCGCTCTCCTGATAGAGATTCTGTCGTTTACATTGATGAGATTCCTAAACTTAGGATCATCGAAACTGATAGGATTACCATTAGCATCTCCAAGAAGGAAAGTAAGCGTAGGAACTGTTTCGTCTTTAATAACGTACATAACAGGTCTTTCTGGCATAAACTCTTTCCATACATAAGAAAGTCCGTCTGCTGAAAGTCCGATGTCCATATTATTAATAGACTTGAATGTTACAGCTGTTGTAGACAATCCTGATTGAGCGTCAATATCATACAACTTGTTTAGATCTTCAGAATCATACAAGAGGTAAGAAACTGTTTTTGCTCCTTCAAGCATTCCTTTAAACATAGCCATAGGCTTACCATCATGAGTCCAGTTATTAATCTGGTCTTCGATATAATATTTACCATCTTTTGCTTTTGTGAGTTCTACTCCGAACCCTGTTTTAGTTTTATATGAATAACCATCATAGTTAGCTCCATTAAGTCCGTATGCTGGGTAACCTTGTGACCACTGTGAATTTGGACATGGAGTTGTATTAATGCTGCACCCTCCAGTACAAGCACTTGTTTTTGGATCAAACATTGAGTTAAAAATTTTTAATTATAAAACAATATCAGCTTAAAATCCGAATGGGATTCTTTTAGCTGGCTGTTCCTGTTTAGATTCCACAGAAGAACCTCCTTCTGGATTAGGAACATCTTTATTGAGTGACAAGAAGATATCATTATAATATCCTTCAGCAGAGACATTCGTCACTCTTTGAGCCTCCTCAAGCAAAGCATGCGCATATCTAAGCATATGCAGCTCTTTAGGATTCTCTTTGTAAATTGAATAGCTCTGCACTAGATGAGTGATCTCTTCTGGAGTCGCGGCTGATTGAGCTCTACGTAATTCAGCCTCCATATCTTTTTGCTTGTCTATAATTGTTAATTGCCTATCACTCTGTTTATCAAGCAAGGTCTGCTGATATTTAACTGTTGCTTCGAGTTCGGAATTTCTACCAGAGATTTCGATTCTTTTATTAAGCTCATCTTCATAAAGCTTTTTGTAGTTTTCTTGTTCTTTCTCAGTTAGAGGTTCTTCTTCTTTAGGGGCTTCTTCCTTAGGAACACGAACTGGCTCTCTGATAAGCTCATCGATTTCTCTTAATTCTTTCTCCCAATCAATAGTATTACTATCAGTTTGGTTGTTTTGTCCTGGTTCAACTGGTGTCAGTTGAGGTACCTCCTCTACAGGAGCCGTGGTTTCAGTGGGGGTTTGAGCACCGGTTTCTTCAACAACAGCCTCATCCCCAAGTTCTGTCTTCGCTGTTTCAACAGCCGCATTATCTGCAGCAGCTTCCTTTTCTAGATTAGCTACTACTTTGTCGATCTTTGTTACTACCATGTGTGAATTATTTTAAAATTAATTAAAAGCTTTATCTAATATTCCTTCCATCGCCTGTCAATCTATTTCTGGCTGAGATGGAATATCTGGTTGCTCTCCTTGAGGAGATTGCGCTTCAGCTTGCATAGCCATAATAGATTGGTCTATACCTGCTTGGCTAATTGCGTCTTTTTCTGCTTTATTCCAAACCTCTTTCCCGTCTAGAATAACTTCATCTGAAACCTGATAAAGGTCACAAATATATTTCAAGAGTTTCTCTTTATCAATAATACTCTTCCCCTGATCGTTTACTGCAAATGTACTAATAGCATTAATAAATTCAGGAAGTTGACTCTTCTCAACGAGAGTATTAATATCTCTAATAGATTCAGAAACCCATTCAAATATAAATTGCCCTTCTAGGTCTTCTCTTTTAATCCTCTTCCAGCTTTTAATAAGACCAGCCTTATCAAAAATAGGAAGCTCAAATATCTCTGGCATCTTGGATTGCATATCAAGCAGCCGAGCCTGTGCTACTTCATTGAGCATGCTAGACATACTATCAATGAATAGCGATACCGTATCAGATAAACCTTCGAATCTCAACATTGAATCTTGTGCAGATCTCGACTGGGTTTTGAAATCTGAATACGTTGCAGGAGCTACATTGAATTGTGCCATCTCAAGCATATTGGTTAATATGGATATTGTTCCCTGATCCACACTTGGTGGAGTAAGAAAACTAATAGATCCAGGATCTCAACCAATAAACATCCCCCAAGGTTCCCAATTAAACTTCGTATCAGAGTCAGAACGATTGAGCTGTTGTCCATGACTAAGCATAATCATCGGACTAGCCGTCATCCTCGCCTGATCTAACAAGAGGTTAAATAGGGTATCGTATCCTTTTTGAATATCTCAAAGAAGAATACCAACACCTTCGGAGACTTCTACTCCAGGATTTTCCGTATAATGAGCGGAGAAATAGGGGTGCCAGTAATCTCTAGATGCTAACGGATTCTTCCCATCTGCGACGAGGTATCCGTTAATACAAATAGCGAGATTATCTGGTGTCCAGATTTCTACGTACTCTACCTTTTTGTTATTGAAGTTTATCTTGAATGCTTCATCCATCGTGAAGCCATCCATATTGTAATAAACATCTTCATAATATTTAATAAGCCTGACCTCATTGTAATTTTTATTAGAAAAAGGTCTAGGGTTAGCCATCACATAAGCCAGATGTTCTGGTGAAATATGTGAGTCCATTTTCTCAATAACCTTGAGAATGGATTTTAATGGCTTAATGGAACGCGTAATTACCATCGCCTGATCCCCTCTTAACTTTTCAAAAGGGTCGAAGAATAGATCAAATTCGGACACCCAATCAAACTTAGCGTATCCTTTATCAAACCTGATAACCTCTCTGGTTTCTGGATTCATGATAGTTTTCTTTCTTTCTTCTGGTGTGTTAAATGAAGCTTTAACAAACCCGTTTCCATTTAATATTGCCGATCCGGCAACTTTTCCAATCTTCTTTTTTGCACCGCTCGTTGTAAAGCACCACTCAATAGCAGCCTGAACGGCTTCTACTTTTGATGCGTTCTCTGGATTGACCGCTCTAGCTTTCAATCCGAACTTTGCTTTAACAATCCCTTTCAATAGTCTATCTACAAATGTACGGATAATAGGTTGTTTTGCGTTAGCGAACTTTGATTTATTATCCTTCTTTAAAGCCAGTGCCCTCCTAAGAGTAGAGAGGGTATAATCTTCATATCCCAGGTTATACCTAGGAAAAAAGCTTTGACTAAATAGTTTCGTGACATTCATAACATCGTTACGAATTTCAGATACTACTTTTTTGTTTTGCTCGGCTTCTCTAAAGTTTTTTCAATAAAAGTCAAAGTCACCACCTTTGTATCCCGTGTCTAATAATAACTTAGAAAGCGAGGGTGTAACTAGGTTTTCTGCCTTTGCTGACATTAATCTATGTGGATAAAATGAAATAGTAATATCTATTTCCCCTATATTATAATGATTTCCTTTTAAAAGTCAAGAGATTTTTTGACTTTTTTAGACTTTTTTATGATTAAATAAAGTTCGTTGGTGAGGTTAGGCTTTCAATTCTAATTGTTACCGGCTCTTTCTTATCGTACCCTAAAAGCTTTACTGCTTTGTTGAGTGCGGATAGTTTAGTTTTGTAATCATCAATTATGCCTCAGTCGAACGTAGGTACTACGGCATTGTTTATAATATTCATATACATTTTAGCGACCTGTGATGGGTTAAATCACACAGACAACAACGCCTCTCTAACTTTATCTAGCCCCTTGTCTCCCGTGAAGAGAGACAAAGGGAAGTCTTCTACTTTAGCCAACGGTTGTGACTCATCACGTTCTTCTAATACGGGTGAAATGTCTCTTGATCAAATCGGTCTTAACGCTTGCTCTCTTTCTCATGCGCTTCAAACCTCACTTTCAGAATTCGACTGGTTTATCAGGATCCTCTGTTTTAGCAGTTTTAGGTCTTGCTCGTCAAGCCCATTGAGAAACTGATCAACCTGGCGCATCCTTCTTTCCATCAAATCTCTGTCATTGATGTCCTCTTGAGAGACCATAGAATTCCCAGTCTTGGTTTTTGTTCTTGATGACATCGAATTCTTTTTTACTGTAGAATATTCAGTGGTTGCCATAATTATTCTTTCCGTAATTAAAATTTTTATATGGTGCGAATTGCTTCGTCATATTAAGCAATTGCCTGATAGCGTAATCCGCATTTCTCATATACTTCTCCCGATTATTTCCAAGTCTTGGATTGTATCCTTTTCTATAAACAGACTCTCAATCTCTACCAACTTCAATCTGTTCTTTTACTTCATCAGAAATCTCTTTCATTTCTGTTGCCGTTCACCATAAGAAGTTTAAGGTTGATTGCTTTATATGCTCATCAATTCTTGGATCTTTAATAGCATGTTCTAATAATTGTCAAGACGCCATCAGTATTCCCATTTTCATAACCTCAGCCTCGCCTTTGTGCGTTGCTATTTTATCGGCTCTATCCATTAATAGATTGATAGTAGCGAGTCTAGACTCAACATATTCTTTTTTGAGCGTCCCGTTAATATTAAAGTCTTCTTTTCTTGGGGTCAATATTCCAGCAAAAAGATTCTTAACAGCATGAGCATCACTCACTCAGTCATGAAATAACATAGATTGGAATACTGTAAGTATATAATTATTTTTCATCCCACCAGGTCTTAAGTCTTCTTCCTTACTCTTTACAAGCTTTACCGATCAGAAGTTTGCCTCTTCATCAAATTCTAAGAACTTGCTAAGCGGTCACTTCTTATCGTATTCATATCTTAACATTACCTGTGGTCGGATTGAATACTTGTCTGCAGAGTAGGCATATTCTCAATACTCTTTACCTACTTGTGTTTTTAATGCCTTTTCTTCTGCTTCTGTTAAGATTTCGTCAGAACCGAAGTACTGATTTTTTAAATCGTAATACCTGTTCTGCATAGCCCAAGATAGTACAACTAATCCAGATCAAGGAGCGTTCGCATCTAAATATGCCAGGGCTCTTGCTGCTCTCTGTCTAGTTACGGTATCCTTAGAATACAATGCCTTAGTTAACTCCTGTAATCTAGTTCCATCTGCAGCTTGACACATAAGGTAATTAATAGTATTCTCAGTGATTTGTTTATCACCTGCGAATTTTTTTTGTCAGAACTCGTCCTCGTAGCTGTAATCTACTAGGAAGGTTTTGAAATCCATTCTCTTATTTTTAGTAGGTTGATTACCTGATACTTGATTATAAATAAACTCATATACCTCATCAGAAGTATCTGAAGGTAAATATCAGGCAACTAGAGTATCATAAGACTCAGTGAATCTATAATTTTCTAATGCTTCTCTAAATAATTTATCATCAATAATTGCACCCTTAAACCAGTCCCCAATATATGGAAGTGAGTATATCATACGATCAAACCAATTCTCTTTTGATATATAGGCATTCTGGAGTTTTTGATTGTTAATAATATCGTATGCCATATACTCTTGACTTGTCCATTCACCTGTTAGCATCCTAAGCCAAGCATTATTACTAATACCAATATTTTGTTCATACCCAGCTTTCTGAACTTCAGCACGGTAGAAATACATATAATTAGTAGCCATGCCCATGACCCCTTCGCAGATCTGCTGGATTAATTCTTTATCAGTCAAATCTGAAGGAGTATTAGCCCATCTCGATACTCATTGAATAACTCATCTAGAGAACCAAAGCCCTCTTGTAAATGTCTTTATTGCTTCTCTTACACCTTCTCAAACCGCTTCACTAGGAGTAAAATCTGCATCTCAGTCGTTATCAATATCAACGAATAGATTATACAACACTGCGGATAGTGTCTTCACTTCTGGAAGGATAGTAAATGCAGCTAGAGAACCGTTAAAGTTTTGGACTAGCTTAAGTGCACTCCAAAGTTTTTCTGCTTCGGTTCTTGTATTATAAGGATCGTCATTCGTAACTCTCTCTGTTGTTCTCGCAAGTAGCCATGATGCGGTTATCTTATTAAAGAACTCCAGAGTGTCAATATGCCTTAGCTGATAAGTCTTCCAGAACTCGTCTAGATTACTAAATCAATCATCCGCTAGCTTTGAAGGTGTTTCTAAATATTCAAGATATTTTTTACCAATATCGGTATTTAGAAATTTCTTTGTAGCTTTAAGCTCATTATAAAACCCTTTAACCTTTGCACGTCACCATCCAGCAAGGAAGTCCCGTAATCTGTATGTTACGTTTTTAAACTTCTGATAGAACGGATCTTCTGCAAAATATAATCTATTTGTCCTTGAGACATTAACCGTATTTGTTGACTCGTTTCTCACCGCCTTTTCTACGTAAGCATAAGCCCTTTCGTAGAGATTAGCCCTCTTCTCCGGGTCTAAAGACTTGAGAAAGAAATATAGTTCATCCGTATTTTTTATCCATGGGAACTCCACTTGATAGAAATAAGAGAGTCTTTTAGCGTAATACGAGTCTCTCATCAATTGATCCGCTGCGTTAAACCACCCAGCAGACGTCGTGTTCTTTAATCGGTTTTTTGTTTTTATCACCAAATCACCACCTGATCTTCTATTAAAATCTAAGAGATCAATATGCTCATCTGACAGAGATCAGAATAATTTCATATCTCTGACGATATTTCTCCAGCTTCATTCTATCTTCATATACCTCGATCTGCTTACAGCTTCTGTAACGAACATCATGGTATTAAGTGATAGCAATTGCATCAATCCTCAAAACGATCCTCACACAGACATCAATGTTGAATAGAACCCCGGCATCAGGAATTTACGGAATACATGATCAAGATTTCAAAAGAAGTCTCAAAATATTTTAACCTTAATTAAAGCCTTAGCCTTATCATACATTGACACGTGTTTATCTAACATATTCTCAACAACACGCAATGCATCCAGTACTCAAACCTTTTCAAAAAAGTTTCTATTAAGTGTTGCTTTAGGAGAGCCGTATCTCTTAGCAATATCTTCATCGAGTCTAACATCTCTCATCTGGGATAAGATACGTTGTTCAGCATCCGTCAACATATCAAACACCGTAAGCTTTCCTCATCTGTTCAACCCAGCCATAGATGCGATCTGATCCGCCGCTCTTCTGAAGTCTATTTTACCAGCACCTCAGAACCTAAAGTTTACTCATAGAAACCTTCCGAGCTTGTCGTGGCTATTGATAAGATTCTGGAAGTTAGGATTAACTACGGAGATATATCTCCACATATTAGTCTGTTCCCCTACTACGAGTTCAAGTATCTTGTGAATATTAGCTGCTTGGTTGGCGTGTTGAGTTAGTCCATCCATAAGGTTTATAGCAGATGTCTTCAACTGCTTAACCGTTTGTTCTGGTAGCGCTTTACTTAACTGCTTGGGCATTCTATTAACAAGAATATCATATGCAGTATTATACCAAGGCGGCATAAACGCAATACCTTGTCTATCGTAAGTCTGCCCAGCCACAGGCACAAGTCCTAAAAATTTTTTCTCGTGTTTAGGATCCATACCTATCCAATTAGTCGGATCGTCCCAGTTAAACTCTACTCCCTCTTTATTTCTATAAATAGGGAAACCTTTCTCGTTATGAAGTATTTCATTATTAGGTCAACGAGCCAGTCTGTACTCTGCCTTGCTTGCAGGGATATTACCATACCCTAGAAGCATCTCGGCCTCTTGTGTTAGTTTTCTTCTTGGAACAAGTGTTGTAAACGCAAGCCTTTTAGGGAGGAGGAGATCAGACTTCATCAGCCTGATCATCCTCTCATCTACACCGTCAAGGATTGTCCCCATATTATATTCAATAGGGTCTGGTTTAGACAACAAGTCTTTTACTTTGGTATCAAAATCATAAAAGATTTTATTATCTTTCAGATTCTCATATGACCCAAATGGATAAAAACAAGTTTTTTTCATGGTGGATTTTTATACTAAATTAACATTGTGTTATAGAATGTTGTTCAGCGACGTCTCAGATATTAGTCACAGCTCTGATTAACTCTTCTTGATTTTCATATACTGTGTCTACTGTTTCTGATACTTTCTTATAATAAGTTCCGTTCTGATTTCTTACAGCATCCTGAGCGGATTGTGAAATATCTCAGACCTTTTTAAATCATTTATCAATAAGCTCTTGATTAATTACAGACTCCCCTCGAGCATCTGAATGAGTAACAACAACCGTATCAAGATCATCAAGCTGGTCAGCAAACCCATCTATTGTTCTTAGAGTCGAATCGATTACCGCATCGACCTTTCTAGTAGGTTCTCTTATCAGTGTTGTTGATTTACTATCGGTTAGCATCTTATCGATGTCTGTTCGCTTGCCTTTCTCGATTAAGTCCCTTAAGACCTTCTCTTCTCCTACGGTTATTTGAGGATATCTTGCTTTAATTTCATCAAGGACCCCTTTCTCAACATAGGTTTTATTAACAGGATAGACTGTATTATTTAACGCTTTGTAAGCTGTCTCGTCGTGTTTACTCAGCAACTCTAATCAAGCATTAATATCTTGAGATACAATATGAGGTAACCTCTTAGCTACAGTTGTATCGAGCGTTGCTCTCCAGTATCCAATATTAACACTATCTCTCATGATAGCCGCTGGTTGCTTTGTTAAGAAGATACTATCTCCTTTCTTCGGGTCTATGTCCCCGAATAAAGTCTTAAGCCTGTCAGGCGATTTAGATAAGAGCTGTACTGCCTCCCCTTTGTTTAATGCATAATATGTCTCGTTGGAGAAGAAATATTTTGTCTTATCTGTAGACCCTGGCAGGATATGCTTTGCTTGTGGTCAGTAGAGATACTGCAAGTCTTGATAAAACCCATTATTGACTGGTAAGTCTTGTGGCTTTATCCTTTGAGATGAAGCGTATGGTTTAAAGTGGATTCTTAATCCATCCGTATTAATTCCACCATACCTATCAAAATAAGCAACAAGTGAGTGGATAGTATCCTTTAATCATGAATGTGAGTCATAGATTTCTTTAGCCTGACTGATATCTGGGAACCCAGCAGCAAGCATCGCTCTATTAAGCATATTCTGATTAGCTTCTCAGAGATACCATAACGAACATAACGACACCCAAGCGTCTCTTACTGCAAAGTCTTCGGTTGCTCATCTGATGATCGGATCAGATATTCCTATATCTTTGAGTTTATTAGTGAAATAATTGATCTCGTTGTTCTTTGGAAGTCTGTTTACCCAATTAATTGGTCAATCAAATATTTCCTCAACAATATCATTATCCAACTTCGTATAAGCCCTTCAACTCTTTGGAACCTTTTTTGTTCTTTTAAACTCGTCCCATAAGTCAACACCTAAATACTTTGCTTGAATACGAGCCTTGTTAGCAGACTTTACTTGAACATCTCTTTTAGTTTCGACAATCGGAGGTTCTACATATTCCTTAACTACCGTTGGAACCTCTTTAGGTTTAGGTGGCTCTGGTAGTGCTTTGATGTCGTCTCCATTAGCTAGTTTCCCTAGAACCTTTGCCTTCCATTCCTCAGTAACCTTCTCAGCAGCCGAGCTTTTAAATAAAAGGCTTCAGTCTGAAAGATCCTTGGTCTCAACTTTTAGCCATTGTCCTAACGGTGTGCTTTCATAATTATCTTGAATATGTGTAAGCCTTTTCTGTTTCTCTGTGTTTTCTTTTAGTAGCTGTTGATAAGCATCTAACTCTTCTTCGAGCTTCGCAATCCTGATCGCCGTTGACCTTCTAACACGTTTGTGTGTTTTGACGTCAAGGTTTCTATTGTTCGAGATTGCCTCTCCAAGTTGTTTGATTGTATAATCAAGTGCCTCAGCTTCTCTAGTAAGTGATCATATCGCTCCAGTGATTTCGTTTTTAATATCCTTGGCGTATTGTTTCATCGCCGTAGGATTAATGTTCCTAAACAATTCACTCCCCTCAATAGTTTCTAGCGCTGTATGAAGATCAAGTTTAGACTGTTTTAATACTTCCATAAACTCCACAGCATCACTTTCATTCAGCCAAGGGAGAAAATACTTACGAGCTACGAAGTTCTGCATTCTTTTCGCTCGTCTTGGACTATCTCTTTTAATAGGCATATATCCAAGCTTATCTGCTGCTGTTAGATAGATAAACTCTTCTGCAGCGGTATCGAACTTAGGTAGCTGCAAAAACGCTTCATCAACAAACCTGTCCTTGATTAGCCTCATCTGCTTTTCAGGGTTCTTTCTATATTCAGCGAATTCTTTAGCGATATCTTTATACTTAGGAATTCCTACATAATCTTCAGATATCCTAGCATATGACATCAAGAAGTCTTCGTTCTTTTTGTAGAACTCAATAAACTCCAATTGTTGTGCGGGGTCTACAAGACGAGGTCAATAGTATGGTTTATAAATATCATCATAATACCCAGCTATCAACTGCTCTCAGGTGGGATTATCAGATTTCGTTAGCGACCAGACGAGGTCTTCTACATTATCAGCCGTTCACCAGAATAGTCTTTTAACATCATCCATATGGATTTCTTTGTTAACTTGATTAGGAATATATACATTCCCATTCATATCAGGAAGATGTACGTTTCCATAGAACCTATCCCAGCCGTCTCATTGCTTCATATAGATAGACATAGCGCCGTCTCTATCAAACTCCATTCTTCCGATAATAGTATTATCTTCTTTATGAATAGTATAGAGATCGTATCAGTCGTTTGTTTGTGATAATCCTTTTCTATAATAATACTTCCCAGTTGGGACATCATGGTTCTTACTACCAATCATCCATTCCAATCAGATGTCTCCTTTCTTTTTTAATATATGTTCTCTTGCGAATTGATCTCAAAACACATTCTTATTCTCTGTTGCGTCGAGTCTTACTGTATTTGTGAAATCAACCTCGGCGTATTTATTAAGTAATTTAATCTTCTGTGGGACAGATTCAGGTCACCTCCATATCGCATTAAATAATATGCGTGGAATATTTCAATACTGTGGATGTGATTTCAAGATAGTGTTTCTAGAAGCTCCACGTGCTATTTGACTAACAAGCCACTTCTCTTTATTCTTTTTAAAATTAGGAGCAGGTGCGATAACCTCAGCAACCTTGTGGCTATTATACCCCCTCTCTAACGGCTCAAATTTCAGTCCAACATTATTAGGGAATGTACTACTACTAATATATGCGCTATCTAGTATTCTAAACTCACCAACAATCTTACCTGTTTCGTCTTTGAGGTGGTATCCTACAGTTTCTATATTAGCAAGCCCTTCCGTGACTGGAAGCATTTCGTAAGAATAAGTAGAAACTATTTTAGCATCTCTACCAGAAGTTATACTTACCTTACCTTTCTGCCCTACGAAGAATCATACTTCTAATGGGTTATGAAACGGTCTTGCGTAGTCAGGATCCGTCGTGTAGGATACGAGATCAACGTGTCTGGATCTACGACCGGTGTCGTTAGAGAGTGACCTGATTAGTATCTCTTTATCTGTCGTAGGAATATCTAATCCCTTCACGAAGTCAAAATACTCTTTTCCGTTTAGTGCTATAAACGAATCAGCAACTACCGCTTCATCATACGGCATATTAGAAAGCACAAATCTATACCCTGGCTTATATCTCCCCTTATCGGTTTCTTCAAACGCTACAAGCCTTTTTCTTCCATACTCTCTTCGCTTCTCCTCGTAGGTAACCCTATCAAGTCATTTCATAGCCTTAACAAACTCGTCTTCGTTCTTAGAAAGCCATTCAGCTTTCATTGAGTCTCTAAGGGTCTCGAATTTGAATAGTTGATTAACCAACTCTTTGTAGGTCTTTGCTTCTGGGATATTAAACCTTTCTCTCCATTTTTCAAAGAAGAAACGCTGTTCGTCGGTCATCCCTAGAAACTGTTGCTTAATATACTCCTCCATACGATCAGCTCTGTAATTCATAACTGCTTTGTAAGTAGCCGCGAATTTCTGGATCGCGTTTCACTGATGAGTATAAAACGTAGCTTTAGCTTTACTATAAGCCGACTTATCAGCGTTGAGGGTTAATATGGTGTTTTTAATATATGCTTGTTTTATTTTCAGATACTCGTCTACTGAGAGCTCACGCTTCCGTTTAAGAGTTCCGTCTTCCAACTGAGTAACAAGTCCTCAGAATTTTTTAGTATTCTGCGCGTATCTTGTAAGCTGTTCGGTTTCGTAATCCATGAACCTTTTAATATCATCAGCCTTGGTTCTTAACGCTGTGGCATTTTCTGCTACAAGCTTCTTAAGCGCAGTTTTAGATTTAGGATTTGTAAACGCCTTAGTCTCCATCATATCCAGATATACTTTAGTAAGCTCCTCTTTTATCTCTCAACTCAGCTTACTTCGTGTTACGTCATCAAACCTCATCGTCAACTTAGCAGACTCTTGAGCGAAAAGTCTTCTTGTTGAATGCTTCTCTAGCTCTACGCTCTTTGCAAGTTTAAATGCTCAAAGCGCTCAGAAGAATCCAGAAGACATTATATCAACCGTAAAATCCGCTCCAGTGTATTCTTGTCAAGTCGAACCTTTGATTATCTGTGCAGCGAGTATATTCTCCGCAGTCTCTCTTAAAAGCCACTTCCCTACGTGAGCTAGTGTTGCTCAGTATTTTCCTGACTTTTCTAAAAGCGACGCTCACTTGATAAACCCATCTACGGAATTAAGTACCTTAGTGGATTTTATGATCTTGCTAATCTTATTCGTCTTACTTAAAAGTTCTAAACCTTCCGCAGCTTTTCCAAGCCGCCCCATAGGTATAAAAAATTCTGCAAGATCTGATCAGATATCTGTTGCTCCGACGAATAGTTTATTCCACGTATTGTCTTTTTTAGCTAATAGATTATAAACCCCCTCCTGAAGCTCTTTAGAGTCGTGAAGTGCTAATGCACTACCGTAGGTAACATCTTGGTGTGTTAAGCTATATAACCCACTAAAACCTTTTTGAAATAGGGATTCAAATCATACGGTAAATAAGTTAGATGCTAATGGCAGAATATTAGTCGCAATATTCCCTCTCCCGATCTCAGAAATCAATTTCTGTCAAGTATAGAATAATTCATTATTAACATATTGTCAATTCTGTTTTGTTGAGAGAGGGTTAACTCTACCCGTCTCTTTCATATACTTATCGAGTATTTTATCAAACCCGTAGACAGCCTCCTCTGCGTGGTCAACAGCATATACTAGGAAATGTTGCGCGGAATCTAATTGCTCTTGCGCTTTGTTATAAACATAACGATCACGAGAACTAAGCGGGATTCCTTTATTAACCATCTCCTCATATTTAACAATCGCCTCTATAATCGGAGAAAAGTTTCTATTCAACTTTCAATACATAGTAGTCACGACATTAGCCATATCCTCAGGTTTGTATTTCTGATAATTTCCATCAGGCCTAAGAATTGTTAATCAGTCCTTTTTGTGAATAGAATTAATCGCCCCCGTAACAAATTCATTTTCAATCTGTCTGTGGCGTAAGTCTTCTCTCGACATAAACTCTGGTTCTTTGTTAGCCTCTTCACTCGGATCGGTGTACCCTCGTCCAGAGGTGTAGCCTTTAGATAGCGCGGCTAGTTTGTCTCTTGTCATAACCTCACCGCCTATCTTCATATTAGCCATCTCCGAGTCTAGCGACTGTTTCGCTTTGAGATACTCCTTCTTCCCCTGTTCACTTAAGCCGAGGTAGTCATGAGACTCCAGCTCGTCGTAATTCTTCTGGAGATTAATTACCCCCTGCTCTGTTGCGTAATCAAGCCCCTTGAATCCTCAGTATTTGAAGTTTGTTCGCACTTTGTTGATTAGGTTTGATGCGCCTTTGGCAACATCTTTAACCAAGTCAAGCCCCTGATCTATCCAACCCTTTTTCTCTTTATTCAGAGCAGCCATTTCTTGGGAGCTGAGTTTACTATAATCGAGCTTACCTTTCTTTAAAGTCTCTTTTAGGGCCATGTAAAATAATTATGAATATAATAATTATGAATATAATTAATACCAGAAGTTAAACGTCAGCGATTCGGACGCCGGTTTAACCTGGATACTAAATTCTCTTTTTGATCTGGCTTCTTCTATAGCCGCTTGTAATCTATTATCAGGTAAGGACGGTCACTTATCGAGCCCGTATTTAAACTCGAAGTCTTCGTAGAGACACCGACAAACCACCATAAGAGCCGCTACGAAATCGTCGTGATTATCCTTCCCCTGATACCTAGATTTGTTTTGATAGAAGTTCTTGATCTCTACAAAAGTCTCAAGCTGATTGAGCAGGATTGGAACGGTATCCCAAATTTCTATCTTTTTATTATCTAATAAGAATTTGGTTGCTTCAATCATCAAATGCTTCGGCACATTAAACTCAAACGCAGCCTTCCCTTTTGTTACCTTCTCTCAACCGCATCGTTTATACGATCTAAATATCGGTACATTCTTCGAGACCAGAACATCCACCACCCCAGGATGCGAACCATCCATCGCCAGCACCACTTGGCTAGATTTAGTTTTCGCCCACTGGTAAATCTCGAGAAGCTTCTCTGCCTGTGGCAGAAACGAACTTTTATCAGCGAAGTTTAGTTGTTGTTCTCTGATAACCGAGATCACACCTCTAATCTTCGAATAGCCTGTTACTACTACTGCTGACATATCTGAAGTCCTCGCCGGGTCATATCCAATCACCATCAGATCCCAATAGTCTTGGACCGTGGTAAGATTCCCATCGACGTCTCAAATCTGGTAAGTATGTTTGGCTGGGTCGTGAATAGTATTCACAACGCTAGGTTTATAATTAAATACGGTATCCTTCTGAGAGGCTCTACAATAAAGCTCCTTCAAATACCTATCTGGGTCTTGCTCGTAGCTGGATTTGATCCCTTCCTTGTCAAGAATAACATCCACATCATCCACCGTGAACCTCAGCCCAGCTACAGACTTCTCTGGATACACGCCCTTGTTTACGAAGTTATCATACTGTCTAAGGATATAATTATCAATATCCAATATCTTCGCAGACTCTTTCTCGTACTGATTACATAACTGCACCGGTCGGTCGTAGATCTTGTCTCCACTCTCTCCGGACTGATAAAAGGTAGACATCACCGTTAACCCCGCTCATTCGTGGGTTACAATCGGCTCGATTTTTTTAAATATATCTTCATGCAGGTACATCGCTTCATCAACATAAAGATAATCGCCGAACGCCCCTACTCATGGACTTCTTCACTCAGCAGTTAAAAACTTCATCATCCCATACACATCTTTTGTTTTTGGGTCCCTAAAGTAAAGAACCTGTTCCTTAGACGCAAAATGGAAAAAGTTTTTTAACCATCACAGATTAATTAATAACTCCTGGATATACTCTACCACAGCCATAAACGTTCTAACATCTTTAGAAAGATAAAGAACTGTCTTCGGATGTACTCACTTCTTGTGATTATATTCTAATAAACAACAAAGTGAATCAAGTGCCATAAGCATAGATTTTCATGAGTTGTGTGTGACCGCTCCACTAGCGATAAACGTATGATCTCAATTAACCTCAAAGTCAACCACTCTCTGTCTTCATATTGGTTCTATAGTTTTTACCTTACTCCAGAAGTATTTTAGCCATCATTCAAGTCCTCGAACATTACACTTTCTTCTAACGAAATTCCTATGCGGACGTTCATATCAATTATAATGATGCACCTTTCCTATAGATTTAGGGGGTACCTTACATTGAGAAAACGCGTGCCTCGGAATTGTCATTTTACATGATTGAGATGGATTTTCTTTTAAATAATTTAACCTAGCCAAAAGCTTATTAAAGTTTTTTTTGGTCGATATGTCAATGTTATTAATAATCTTAACAATTTCGTCATAAGAAGATACAACAATATTATAAGATATGTAATTTGTCGAAGATCCTCTAGACCTATCTTTTGTTTTGTTTATTGATAATGTGGCTCAAATACCCATATCATAATATAAGTTTATTATCGAGTGTGCAAGTTTTTTAGATGAGGTATATATCCCTATGAAGTTACTTGATATCCCACCATCCGTTAAGATAAGTCATTCAATAACTCACCATTTCCAATTATCACTATTAGAAAATCTTGATGGATCTATATATTTATTATACGAATACTCATTAAGCTCAACCCAATCTCCGTGTCTTTTATTAAATCATAACGGGCTTATATCTCAGCGCCCCCAAACAGATAGTTTATAAGATGGTAATGATTTTAATATGTGGGCTCTAATATTATCCTGAAAGCAAGCTATATTATGCTTATACCTATTCCCGTCTCCCATTTGGAGCCCATACATAAGCCCTTCTTGAAAATCAATAGATCCCCTATCTGCGGCTTTAGGAGTAGGTCTCGTAAACACCGGAATAAAATCCCCTACTTGTAATTCTTTAGCTAACTTATAAGCATTCTCATTTAACTCCCATCCGTATTCATTATGGTAATTAATCGATGTCGGCACTCTGTGGTTTCTTGATACAACCATAGTCATCCCGTTTTCTAGCGTTATCTTGAAGCATTCCTCTATATCTTTTGAAATAGTCAGTATCTTCTTTCCTTCCCACAGTCTGTCGTCGTAGGTTACTTCTTTAGCAGGTTTATAACTCCCATCTTCCAGTTTAATTAAACTGTCCTCGTGAACACATCTTCTTGGGCACAATGCCACAGTCCTATGCTGTCTCCTTTTTAGAAACTCGATCTGCCAGGTCTGAAGCAGGGAATTCCTCTGGAAATTCCTGTGAGCTGGATCCTCGTTCCATCCTTTCAGCGCTTTCTGAAGCAGGGCGTCTCTAAGTCAGACCGTATAATTATCAAAAAACTTCAACGTCTTCTCTCTGTTCCTCGGATCAGGCATCTCGTAATCTCTCGAGATCGGTACCTCTTCGTACTCGTCTTTTGAGGTGAAGTACTTCAACTTCTCGTTGTTATACCTCCCCATCACCATATCCTTCGCCATCAGTATCGTCGCCTGATCTTCTAGCGCTGGATACGCGGATTTCGATACGAGCACCTCTCTTTTCTTAAGCCCTCGGCACCCATCTTTAGTCTCGAGCACGTGGTAATTCGCCGAGATCTCTTTCCATAGACCAGTAACGTAGTCGTTTAAATACCCGAGATTCGAGAGTGTTAATATCTTATCATATAACTCAAACGTTATATCCTCCGCCTTCTCAGCCCGTTCTGGGGTGAGCTGTGGGAAACGAAACGAATACTCCTTCCCGTAAAGGGTTAGCGTATAGGTCTTCTGTTTCTCCGGCGGGTTCTTCTTCTGGAACTCCAACGCCGCTGTGATATTCATCACCTCGTTGAGATGCGAATCGATATACACCGGTCAGAGTTTGTAATTGGTTATTAAAAACCCTAAATTATCATAATACATTTTGTGGTGCTAATACTAAATTACCCCCACCCCCCCAGGGATTATGGTGAAGAATCGGGGGGTAGAGGCTTTATATAGGGTGACTATTCGCCTCACTCATTTGTAAATGAGTTATACGAGATCGCTGCGTCGCCTAGTGTTGAGGATAGGGTTGCGCCTTTGTGGTTATAAGGATACTTCGATGGATAGCTCTCAAACGTCTTCTCCTCTGCAGTTGGGGTCAATGGAAATGGATTAGGGATCTCTTGGTTCTCGTAAATAGTCTTCGCAGGATACGTGTTGTTCTCCTGTGAGAGTGTTGGAAAATGATCGGTCGTCGGATTCTGGGAGAGATTTCTTGTGAGATAATTCGCTGGAACGTTAGGTCTCGTGCCGTCTTGTGTGTAGGCTGCTGGGTAGTTATACCCTTTCTGCTGCCAGTAATACTCTCTATTTGCTACCCCGTTCCTGATTGATCCGTAGCTGTCGTTCGTGAGATCGAATAGCGTGGAGAGATTCTTGTAATAATCCAAGATCGGCTTGAAGTCAGCCTGCTGATCAGGAGTTAAATAAAAATAAACCTCAGGAGATGCGTTCGGAACGAGAAGAGTGTTTACCATTTGTTTAGGAGTATCAGTCTTCGCGAACTCGTTTACAATTGCGGAGAACTCTCTGAACTTCGAAACGTCGAAACCTTTGGCTTCCGCATACTCCTTCAAAATATCGGGTGAGGTAGATGTCGCTGCAAAGAGCTGGATGTCGTTGAGGACAATGTCTGTATAGAAATGCCCTTGTCCTATGGCTTTAATTTTCTGTAACATTAGTGTCAGTGCTGAATTTAAATGAATATACATACACCCTCCCGCAAAATATTACGTTGAACGAGATGATGCGACTTTTGATTATCGGTCAGATCTTTAACGTTTTCTTGATCCTCTCCTCGATAATCTCTTTCCCGGGCTCGGGATACTTGTTAGAGGGGAACCTCTTATCTCAGACCCAGATTTCTTTTAGATGATACATTGCGTGTAGGGTGGGTAAAAATAGCGCCTTTATAGGTGGATGTGTAAGTCCCGGGAGAGGGGGGGGCTACATCACAACCCTATCTCTCCATGGGGGCTCCTCCTCTCTTCCTTCCTCACATTCCCCTTTACTCAGGCTACGCAGCTTCGCTGCTACACACACGCCTTCCTATTCGGGGAATGTTCGTCACTCATCGCTCCGTTACCCCATTCCGAGCTAGGGTTGTGATGTATGTAATTTGAGGAATGTCAAGTCAAAGTGGTTGATGAGTTGATTATCTCTTGATTTATTTTAATAAATCGTTATTATTAAATCGTGCAAGTGATAAGGCACGCTTTTAACCTTTAATCTATCACACCATGACAACAACACAAAATGAGATTCTAGCAAAGGGGGTCTTTGCTAAAGGAGAGGCTTTATTGCTCACTCAGACAATAGAGGGGGAACCTCTAACAATTTTACAACTCTCATGAACTCCATGTGATGAGAGTTGAGAGTTCATAGAGGGGAAAACCTCTACAAGGCAGCGACTTGTAAAGGCTCAGCCAAGAGCCTTACTCGTTGCTCGTTTGTTCGTTCAAGGCTTGGACGAATCCACCACGATTGGTGGATTGACCGCCAAGCTTGATTGATTTGAGAGTCAAAAGGCTCTTGAATTTGTGGAGTGTCGTATCAGGTAGACACTCCATATAAGCCGTAGTTTTTATGCTACGGCTTAATTTTTATTTTTTTTAAGGATATAGAATATGCTGACGAATTTTGATATTGATATTCTTCTAGGAATATCAGACCATTTAAGCCTTGAGGAGAGCCAAGGCTTGCACAATCTCCTTTCAGATGCTCTTTCTGACAAGGAGAGCAAGAAGCTCTTGCAGGAGTTTCAAGAGGCGGTAGGGAAGTGAACGCCACCGCCGAGATTTTCAACAATTCTACGAGATTTTGATCGTAGAGTTTCAGACGAGGAAGCTACCTTTTTTGTATATCGTAAGGTATGAGAAAGGTTGGAGCTTCTAGGACACCTCATAGCAAACAAGAACCAAGCAAGGAAAGCTTGGAAATCTTGAAGGCTAACGCTTGAGGAATTTGAAGAAGCGTTTGATTAAGAGAGGTTGAAGCCTCTCTTTTTTTCTAGTCTGATTTCTAGAAAAAAAATTTTTCGGCGGCTTCGCCGCCTTCCTCCCGTATGCTCGTTGAGGCTGAGGATAAGGTGTGTTCCTCCTCTCTCCTCACACCCCTCCTCTCCTCAACTGACACGCGGGTGTGTTTTGTGAGTAAGCTGGCGTGTCTCCCCCTCGACACTCTTACCTCCTCGCATTTGTTTTTCTGCAATGGTAGTACCTACGTTTTCGACCCCTAAAATCGCAGTACATTTTTCTCTATGACACTGATTCAAACGACCTGGCTCTCCGTCCTCCTGATGAGGGAATCATTTGTATGTTCCAATTATAATGATTTGCTTTCAAAAGTCAAGAGAAAATGACACTTTTTTTAGGTTTAAAAAAAGTTGCTAGGTAAGTTGCGGAAACTTACCCCTCGAAGTTACATTCCCTTTTCAGGAATAATTTCTGATAAGAATATTTTCTGATTTAGGCAAACTTGTATAGTGGGAATATAAAAATTTATTAGTCGATTTTTTACACGAAAACCCTAGGTAGTACCGTTATGAAAAATTAAATAAGCGATGGTAATTTCCTGAAAGGCAAATCTGTATGTTTTGTTAAGGTGTTTCATCAGAATTTTTTCAAAATATTTTATTAATATCTTTCATAGAACATTTGAAAAACTCTGACCCTTTATTTTTAACCCAATCATAATCCGTTCAGTAGGTCGGTTTTCCTAGATAATTAATAGCTGACTGTAATATGTATTTGTTATCCCTTGCTCGCCCTAGCAAAGCATTACATCTAAAACACAACAGCCCTCTTATCTCGCCTGTTTCATGATCATGATCTATAGCTAGCTTCTTATTCCGTGGCGGATGATCACCACATATCCAACATACTCACCCTTGTTCATCTAATAAATCACGATACAACGCCGCAAGAATCCCGCTTTTTGTTAACTCGCCCATAACTTTTATAAAGAAATAAACCCTTATTAAGATACCGCGTATCTTAATGACGTCCTAATTATAACGATCTGCTTTTAAAAGTCAAGAGAAAGTTGGACTTTTTTCCCTCCCCCGACCCCCTCCCTGTCGCCCCTGCGGGGCTCCTGAAAAAATATGATCAAAAAAAGAGGCCATAAATCATCCGCAAGCCCCCTTCACATCTGCCTTCCGCTAGTGGAAATCGTCCGTTCGCGGCGAAAGCCGTTGTCCCTTTTTCATGAGTTCCTCGGCTCCGTAACTGACATTAAAAAAACGTGACCACTTTGACCAGTTCTCCCGCACCATCGAGACCCTATCCGTATCTCGATCACCAATCAGCCCTGACTTAGGTGTGAAAATTATATGCAGAAAATATAATAACGGAGGCTTTTGGTGCAACTAACCTAATGTTGAAAGGTTGTTTTATTTAAAAAATATCATAAAATTAATTTAGCCCAATTCCCACTTGCCTTACTCAACCAAAAAAAAAATTTCTGTCAAAATCGCTGAGTTGTTAAAATTTGATTCTGTGGCCCCCTTCTCCCCTGACTTTTCGGTCTGTTTATGGGGTCCTTTTGGTACCACCCTCAGATGAGGGGGGTCGGAACGCATCTGAAATCCGCATCTCCCCTGACTTTAAGGCGGGTAAAGTTGTAAGTTTAGATAATGATTTTTCGAGCCCGCTCGTGTATATAGAGTAAATTTTTTTTTCAATTTTTTTTTCTCTTTTTTTTACCCCTTTTTATAGTCTTTCTTCCGACTCAATACGTCACTCTAAAAATCATTTTTTTATTATTATTATTATATACTTTACACACACTTTCTCCTCTTCTCGTCTGCCTTTTACCCCCCCCTCCGACCCCCTCTTCCTCAACCTCTTCCAAAAGACCCCCATAAATCAACCAAAAACACAGGTCTCAACGACCACACAGCTACATTTTTATTCACCTCAGCAAATTGTTAAAAACTCAATTTTGACCCTAATCGCTCCAACTCCCTAGGTGTTTGGCTACCTTTTCCCCATCTTTTCGCATAAAAATATAAGAACAAAAATTGACCCTAAACGCATCTGAAAGTCGCAACTTACCGAACATCTTTGCCTCTGTTTTTACAAAATCATTCACATTTTGAATTTTTCAGACCCCTAATCGTGTCTCTTTCCCGCACTTAAACTACTCTTAAGCCTTCAATTTACATTAAAAAATCCCATAATTTTTCGGAGTTTTTAAAAACAACGAAATTTTTTATACACCTTTCCCGCATCATAACTGACATAATTAGTCAAAACATAGTCAAAAAATATGACCTAAAAAATTCACTAAAAGTGTGAATTTTTTATAAAAATTTGACAAAATTTTACAGAATTTTAAAAAATATTTTAAAAAATTTTACAAAAATTTAAATTTTTTTTTAAAAAAATCATGAAATATTTTAAAAAATTTGAAAAAATTTTTCTAAAAATTGAAAATATTTTTACAAAATCATGAAATATTTTAAAAAAACTGACAAGATTTTTATAAAAATTTAACAGAATTTTAAAAAAATTCTCTACCATTCACCATCATCAATAATTATCTCACATATTTTTTACAAAATGTCAATACCTTTTACCACCTCCGCACAAAAATGTACATAAAAGTAACTCCCTATGACATCATCCCATATTCAATCTCCGTAACTTTTAACAACCTTTCTCCCTCAGTTCCGACTCCCTCAACTGATAACATAATCAGAATGCTCAACGCATCTTCTCGAGAAACTGACACCTTTATTTTACAGGATAAATACAACATAAAAATAACTCATATCAACAACATCTCATTCTCAACCTTCGTTAAAAATCATTACATACAAACTCTCAAAATAAAACACTTCATCAAACGTTTAGAAGAAGATTCAGAACTGCCATTTTAATTCTCAACTCTTACTTAATATGAGACCATCAATAATCAAACTCATTGGCGAACTTTGCTATCTTATCAAAAAGGATCCGGACGAAGATGCCAGACTTAACCACTCATTTCTACTCCTAAGATTTCTACAGAGAATATTAGGGAATGAAATATTCAAACAACTTACAGATATTTTAAATCATAATCCTCATTAAGATGTCTACCTTAACCTCCACTCCAACTCCCACTTCTAACTGAGTCTTTTATAAAGCCACAGTTCAAGGATCTTTTGTACTTAATATGTACGTCAAATTCGACAATAGCTACACGCCGATCTTGTGAATAATTTACGATGACTGAGGATGGTATTCGCTCTCTAAAGAAAGTATCATCAACCACCTCTTCTCACCTAATGTAATCCTCACAAAACAGGATCCGCATCCAAGTATCCTCAAACAAGCAGGGATTGAGTAACTTCTTTACTCACTTCTTATTTATATATTTATTTTTATATTCTTCCTCATAACTAAAATGAAACTCAACAAGAAACAAATCGAAGCTTTAACTGAAGTTATTTTTAAAAATATTTATTCTGACAAGAATTGTATCCTCTTCAGAGAACGTGAAGAAAGATTAGCTAACGAAAAGTTAGAAGAGATTAAAGACTCAGAAACTTACGCAGCGATATGGGTAATGTTTAAGGATTACGAAATGGAATCTCTAACATTCAACTGACAGAAGTTTTGTAAGCTGTTTGATATTGAATCAAAATATATAAGATCCGCTCTAACTGTCCATCAAAACGACATCGATCGATCTATCAAAAACTTCCTCGCGTTAGCATACTCTAGACCTAGGCTTACACTTAAGGATATCGAGAATAAGATTATCTTAGAGACGATTAATGAGAACTCTACAACTACAGAGGCTTTAATTAATAACATTACTAACTCATTTATCAAAGACTATATTGATTAATATGACCACGACTTACGACTTACCCATCACCAAAATCGACCGCTTCTCAACTCGTTACATCTTCTCAGCTGTGTGAAGATGACTCGCATCCGGCGCGTATTACTGACTTGATGTAGACACAAACGCGTGGATTGTGTATATAAAGTATCCTAACTGAGCGACGAGTATCGAAGCTGTTAACACTGAGGATGATGCGGTTGAGTTCATCGAGTCAGAACTCGCATACCGATCGGATATGTCGGAAGTGGATATGGGATGGTTTTACGGAGAGGATGCAGACACTTACGAATCTGACACCCAGCCTCCGAAGGCACTTCCTACCCCTCAACTAACTAACGCGCCAGAAGGAGTGGCGGAAGTTTGTCCGGGGTTTGAGTTTTAATTTATAAAAGAAAGTATGGAAATAATTACTATCATCTACCTCGTAACTTGAGCGGCGTTTTTGTTGCTCGTTATTCTCTGGCTTACGGAACCACTTAACCAGAGATGGAGAGTTACGGAATTCTTCACTCGATGGATTATTGTTGATACTTACAACAAGACTCCTATACTCAAAGAGAACAACGAACTCGTATACTTCAACAATAAATCAGTAGCAAAAGCATTCTGTCAAGCACTGAATTGAGGTAACGAAAAAGCGCGTTTGTTTGTTATGGAGACGCTGATGAAAATGTAGTCTCCTAAAAACACGTGGTGTAATGGTAACACATCGGCCTCCAAAGCCGCTATTCCGAGTTCGATCCTCGGCGTGTTTGTATTCTATATCTTGGCTGGAGGTCTAGTTCACCTGGAAAGACTAACCTCCCCCGAACAGTCAAAGGCTACAGTACGCACAAGTGTGCTGCATAGGTTCGATTCCTATGTGACTGACATCCCTCTCAGCAGTCTCCGGAGGTGGCTTACCTGAGAGGGATTAAAAGAAAAAGAGATTTTATATTTTAAGAAAACAGTATGGATCTAAATCACATTTACAGAACACTCAAGGCACCGAGCTACCGACGTACGTTATGGAAAGCGATCAAAGGCGAGAGGCGAATCGACAACGATTTCTTCGCTTGGAACTTTGATACGAATATGGTCGAGGCGCTTAGAGTTTACCTCAAAAGAAAGAAGGTAGAACATGACATTGATTTCGAAGTCGATGAGATCATCAAAGCTTGTGATGAGTTTCTTAAGAAGAGATATAAACGAAGTAAGAATGCGTCTATAAGTATATTGGATAACTCGAAAATCATCTGAGAGTTTTTAGCAGAGAAACTACCTAGACTTTGGCTTTAGTTTTTTAAGGAATAAATATCATGAAAATTAAACGTATGAATAATTTAAGTATGTTTGTAATCAATCCTGTATTTCTACTCTTAAGTAGTATCTTCTGATATGGTTATTATATTATGAATAATATTTCTAATTATTCAAGTAGCACAGACATAAATATAGCTTGAAGTATATTATGACCTTTTACAATTTACCGAATGGTCTTATGAATATTTTTCCTATTATGATTTAATAAAGAGAAGTTATGGAAAAAGAATACAGGATTATATTTTATAATCTCAGTAGTCTTCTTAGTTTATTATGTATCTTTATTTACTGAGATAACAATAAGATACGCCGCTGTAGCAATATGGACCGCATATGTACTAACTGTATTAACTGACGAGAAACTAACTGAATCAAATAAACCATATTTCTGGATTGTTTGAGCTTGGACTGCCTTAATGGTATTGCTTTCTATAGTAGCAATTGTTGGTATTATTTATAAATAATCCTCACATACCTTTTACTCATTTATATCTCACTATGTCTTTTAAACAAACACTCATCATCTTATCTATCGCCCTCCTCTTGGCAATCATAATCACTTGGAACAAAGTAACTAACCCTACTATCACTGAACCAGTCCCACTCATACCAGGTACTAATTTGGCAGAGTATACTGAAACAGATGTGCTTGCACACCCACACACAGTTTTTTTAAGCTGTGTTGTAGATAACAAATATCCAGTATCCTCGGGAACGCTTGGTAGATATATATCCTCAACAACAATCCAGTTCTATCCAGAGGATGAGACCTGAGCAAAGATTGTCAATGTAGGAAATTGTATTATCACTCAATAATATTTTATATTCTAATCTCCACTTCATGCTAAAAAATTTATTCAAACAACACTGGCTAATCTTCGGATTCCTCGGAATCTTTATTATTGGTCAAGTAGTATTTTATATCTTCTATCCTAAACAGGATCCTGCTCTTTCTCATATTAAAGAGCAGCAAGAAACTCTCATCAAAATCAATGCTGAACTTGTAGCTAACTCAACTGAGTGGCAAAGGTTGGAAGAGATCCAAAAGCAGCTCGCAGCTTCTTCCGATACCCTCCGTAAACAACGTGACGAACTCGAATCTCAGATCGCAACAGAGATGGGTTTAGGAACTGGAGGAAAGGCTACGACTCCAATAACAACGATGAGCTGATCAGCTCAGGCGAAGCATGAACTGAACTAACCACAGGTCGAACGTATCAGTATTATCCACATGGTAAAGCTATCAGACAGCCTGTCCTCTCAGCTACTACCATTGACTCACGTATAGATGAACTCATCAGATACTATGGACAAGACCCCGTTCTCTGGCGTCAGCTCTCTCAGTCCATCTGAATCAAACCTGAGTTTACTATCTGTCTTAGTCAGGCAGAGACTGGAGTTGGTAGACACACAAAGTCTGAAAACAATCTTTGGAACTGCCATAATAATGACAGGGGTAATACAAAATCTTATGATGGGTTACTTACATCATTTAAAGACTTAGGAGATTCTTGTCTTAATTGAAAGTATCTTTCTAAGAAAACTAATCTTCATCATCTGTATCCTAATTCTCCTGATTCACATTGTTCGCAGCCCAACTCAGACCCGTCTTGTAAATATGTTTATGCGAGTTCCAAGTTCTCAAATAGGAATTTACAAAACTGTTTGTCTAATATTCATAACAAACAAATTGATATGGATTTTGAATTTAGACTTGCAATTTAATTCCATATTTGTATAATATATATAGTTATCAAGACAATATTTTTAGATACCCTTTTGGACGTCTCTATGTATTCATAGCTCAGGGGTTAGAGCACCTACCGCGTGTGTAGGAGGTGGTTGGTTCGAGTCCAACTGGATAGCTGATAACAAGGAGAGGAGTGCATACCACTGCATTGTATAATATCCTCTCCTGTGGTGTTATCATTTTAATTGTTTACTTATAAATCCATGAACGAAAAACTTATTATGGATATGCAAAGTGAAAATAATAATATGAATAAAGAAGAGAAGATTAAAGTTATTTATAAAACAATAGCCAACAAGGAAAGAATATTTGGTTGTAAATATATTATTAAAAATAGAGACCAAATAGAATATGAAGTAAGAGAAACTGAGTGAGAATGTGTAGATCTTACATATTGAGATGAATATCAAGTTGAGTATTGAAATGATGAGACTGAAACTAAATATCTTGTTTCTATTATTTGACATCCTATTCTAATCTGAGATGTTCTTGACTGGGTAAAGAGTATCTGAAAAAAAGATTATTATCAAATCTTTTTAAGTCTATGGAAAGATTTGAGGAATCCCATCGAGGAACAATCAGATGGATGTATAGACTTTCTTTATTCTTTAATTGAAAAACAAAATGCCTAACATTTGTTGATGAACTATTACATTTTATAATCCATCTAAGAAACTCGCTGAATATCTTAGGAGTATAAGCAAGAACAAGAATGCATCTATCGAGGAATTTGTCTGCCCAATGCCTCCTGATATTAAAGCATCAACACTACCCAATTCTTGAAGTGATGCTTGGTATGATTGGAGTTGTAAGAACCGAGGTTCTAAGTGGGGAACTTATGGACATTATATTCAGGAAGATAAGAATAGTAATATCGAGATTACATTTAGTACTGCCTGGAGTCCAATTAAAGATGAGATTCTTAAGAAATTATCTAAATATTGCGAATATTTAACTTACATTTTTGATGAATCATGAATGAATTTCTCAGGGAAAAGAACAGTACGTAACTGAGAGATTACCGAATCAGAAGATTATGAAGATGCTTACTTTTGAAACGGAGTTATTTGTCCTGAATGTTGATGTGTTAACGATCCTGAAAATTGTGAATGCGATTCTTGTGAACATGGTTTTGAGGAAGCAACTTAGCTTCCATAAAATTTATATCAGAAGAGAAGAAAGGTTTGTGGCTGTTGTATCCTTTCATATATTCTCTGGTATATATTTTTATCTTATCTTATACTCCCTGCACGAGTATAACTGACAGCCTGTTCTCGTTGCTTCTGCAGAAGAATTACGGTCAGGATAACTCTATTAGCAAGAGTATAATCATGGTGTAGGGGTAATCTAGATACCCCTACTTAAACGCCGCAACAGTAGCTCATTGGTAGAGTGCTAGAGGTGTTGGTTCGATTCCAACCTGTTGCAATGATGACTAACAACAGGCGACCTCGCGAGAGAGCATACTAAGGTTAGTCTTTTTCGGAGGAGGACGCTCCTCCTAGATACAGAGGAATGCAAAATGCCCTGAGAGCCTAAAGCTCTCCCTCTGGAGATTTAGATTAGTTTTATTTATTATTACGATATGGAAAAACTACTACAACTACTCAATGAGTATCAGACTCAAAGAGGGAGTAAATTCAAATTCTCTAGCTATGATGAGAGAAGTCAATCGTTCCTTCTTGTAGATTCTAATGAAGTCTTATGAGAAGAGACAATAATCAGTAAAAAATTCTGATTCATTGAGCGGTTGATAGCGAATGATAAGCTAAATAAGGAATGGTTGTTCAATATCATAAGGGAAAGCTGTATCTTTGATAATATGAATATATGCCCTGAGTCAGACTACATAATAATGTATCTGGCAATAGGGTATAATCCAATATATTTTTTAACTTCTATGGTTAAGTAAGATGAGACCAATAAAATTCAGATTCCGAAGTGTGTGATGAATGCACGAGGTAATAGAAATTGATTTCAAAAACCAGAAAGTCTGGTTATCAGATGGCGACCAGAGAGATATTGCGAGTGGTGTGCTTATGCAATCCACCTGACTCAAGGACAAGAACGGGAAGGAGATATACGAGTGAGATATAGTAAAGATAGAAGATGAATGTTATGGAGTCTATCGAGATGAGGGATATCTAGAGTATTACATTATGAATGGAGAAGATAATGAGCCGATGTATTCGTATGCTCACTATGAAGTTGTAGGTAACATCTACGAGAACCCAGAGCTAGTCAATGCTTAAGGGTAACGGCATCGATGTCGTTACCAACGCTACTTATGAGTTCTTATCTAGTAAGTGTCGTGAGATTCCGACATCAATGTCGGAGATAAAAATCCGGAATTTCCGGATTATCAATGTATTCGTGGCATCACGAAATCATTGAATCAGATTTATTTATTATTTTTAATAGAATGAACCTAAGTATAGAACAAGCAATCAATATCGCTCTAGAAAGAGTAGATTACCGACACTGAGTAAGGAATAAACTCTTTGCTCCTCCTCTTTGCATACTCACAGCACACGATCTGCTAGAAAAGGCGATGCGGTATGTAGGGATTGCTTTCCCTAAAGAGATGGTAGAAAAAACTCCAAAACCAAAAAAGGGGAAGACTTACTATTGGAGGGTAAAGAAACCTGATGAATATGATGAGGATGATGAGCGGTTCACTGAGGATGAGTTAAGGAAAATGCTTGATTATTATCTCAAACCGATTGCGGAAACCAAACAAGGAAAATCCTGCTAGTAGACAGATGTTCTCAACTTTTTAATATTTTTTCAACAAAAACTTGATTTTTCAAAAAAAATCAGTATATTGAGTTCGTTGGTGGGCGACAAAAGGGCTAGGTTATCCAAAAGGATAATATCCATACTAAGGTCGCTCCTTTTCTTTACTTAAAAAAACAAAAATGGATACATTTATTCCTCCAAGATTAGTATTTGACTATCCAAATAAAACTCGAGAAGAACAGGTTGTTATATTAGAATCTAAAGGGCTCGTAATTTCAGATA